>Ga0209382_10000102_pt1 | contig 124118 bp, 113 predicted proteins | sample SoiMetdeltSBSDD5_FD_187599 | JGI IMG/M metagenome (GOLD analysis project Ga0209382, IMG submission 187599) | Bulk soil microbial communities from a Populus tree surrounding site in Tennessee, USA - Soil MetaG P. deltoides SBSDD5 (SPAdes) (version 2) | ecosystem: Environmental > Terrestrial >... | reverse complement strand
CCGCCGCCGCCCGGCAGCTCGAGCACGATGCGGTCCCCGGGGGGGACCGTGTGCACCGCCTTGGTGGCCAGCACGGCGCCGGATGCCAGGCGCGCGGCGCCGTGACGGCCGGGCCGCCCGCCGGAGCGACCGGCGGCGGGATTGCGCAGGCGATCGAACGTCCCGGCCGCGACCGTGAACGGCGCCGGATCGCTGTTGCCGATCTCGATGCGCTGCCCGAGCCCGCCGCGGAACTCGCCGGCGCCGCCGGAATCGGGCAAGTACTCCTTGGCCCAGAACACCAGCGGCGACTCGTTCTCCGTGATCTCCACAGGCACGACGCCGACGCCGCTGGGAAACGCCGTCGTGTTGAGCCCGTCCTTGCCGGGCCGCGCCCCGGTGCCGCCGAGCCCGACGTTGAGCACGTTGAACGGCTTGCCCTGGGCGCGCGTTCCCGCCATCGGCAGCACCCAGATCGAGCCCGCGCTCTCGGCCGGCACGCGGCCGTCGAGCGCCTGGGCGAGCGCGCCGAACATCACGTCCGGCAGCATCTGGCCGATCACGTGGCGTGCGGTGACCGGTGCGGGCCGTAGCGGCGCGACGCACGTGCCGTCCTCGACCAGCACGTGGAAGGGCTCGAGCGAGCCCGCGTTGTTCGGGATCGCCGGCGCGATGAGGCACTTGAGCCCGAAGACCGAGTAGGCTTCGGTGTAGCAGCGCGGCGAGTTGATCCCGCGGCCCGAGGCCGGCGAGCTTCCCGCGTAGTCGACGGTGATCTCGCCGTCGCCGATCTCGAGGCTCGCGTGCAGCTCGATCGGCGCTTCGTACCCGTCGAGCGTCATCGACGTCTTGAACCGGCCGCGCGGCAACCTCCGGATAGCCTCCCGCGTGGCTTCGCGCGACGTGTCGAGGATGTGGCGCGCCAGCTCGTCGATCGAGTCGAGCTCGAACTCGCGCATCATGTCCGCCAGGCGCGCCGCCCCCACGTCGTTGCAGGCGATCAGCGACAAGAGATCGCCACGCGCTTCGATCGGGTTGCGCGAGTTCGCCATGATGATCGCGAAGATCTTCTCGTCGATCGCGCCCTGCTCGCGCAGGCGAAGATGCGGCACGCAGGTCCCTTCCTCGTAGACCGAGCGCGCCTCGGCGGAGAACCCCACGCCGCCGACGTCGGGCGTGTGGCATGTCGACGCGAAGAGCCCGACCGGCCGCTCGCCGCGGAACACGGGGGTCACCATGACGTAGTCGAACAGGTGCCCGGTGCCGAGCCACGGATCGTTGGTGACGAAGACGTCGCCGGGGCGCATGGTCGTGATCGGGTAGCGATCGAGGAAGTGTCGCACGGCGGCCGCCATGGTGTTGACGTGACCGGGCGTGCCCGTCACTGCCTGCGCGAGCATGCGCCCGCCGGTGTCGTAGACGCCCGCCGAAAGGTCGCCGGCCTCGCGTGTGATCGCGCCGAACGCGGTGCGCAAGAGGGCCTGAGCCTGCTCCTCGACCACGGCGATCAGCCGGTTCCACATCACCTGCATGTGAATGCGCTTGAGCGCTTCATTCATCGCGGCTCTCCATCACAAGATACCCGGCGCCGTCCACGTGGAGCGTGAAGCTCGCGGGCACGACGGTCGTGGTCTGGCCCTCCTCGATCAGTGCGGGCCCGATGAGCTCAGACCCAGAGTCGAGATCGTCGCGGCGATACACTGCGAAGTCGATCATACGGCCGAGCGCCGGCTCATAGACGTCGCGCCGCGAGCGAGGCGCCGGCGCGGCGTGCTTCTGTACCGGCTTGGCGGGCACTGGCGCGTCGGACGGCGCCGAGACCGTCACCGACCAGGTGACGAACTCGACATCCTGGTCGGGCATCGTCACGCCGTAGATCGAGCCGTAGAGCTTCTCGAACTCCGAGCGCAGTCGGCGCGCGTCCTCGGACTGGAGCGGCCCCTGCGGCAGCGCGAGCTGCAGCTCGTGTCCCTGGCCGATGTAGCGCATGTCGACGACGCGCCGGACGGCGAGATCGCCGTCGGACACCGCGCGGCGCACCACGTCGGTCGCGGCGGCCGCGCAGCCGTCGAGAAGCTCGTTCACGGTCCCGGCGTCGAACCCCGACAGGGTGGTGCGATGGCTGCGCACCACCTGGAAGGAGACCGGCGCGCGCAAGAAGCCGATCGCCGACCCCACGCTGGCCCCCTCGGGAACGACGACGCGCTGTACGCCGAGCTTCTCGGCGAGCCGGCCGGCGTGCAGCGGCGCGCCGCCCCCGAACGCGATCATCGTGTAGCGGCCGATCACGCGGCCACGCTCGATCGCGTGCACGCGCGCGGCATTGGCCATGTTCTCCTCGACGATCTCCGACACGCCGGCCGCGTGCCAGGGCGCGTCGAGCCCGAGCGGCGCGCCGACGTGCGCGACCACCGCCTGCTCGGCGGCCGCGGTGTCGAGGGTCAGCGTGCCGTCGGCGAAGCGCTCCGGATCGATGCGGCCGAGCACCAGGTCGGCGTCGGTCACCGTGGCGTCGCTGCCGCCGCGCCCGTACGAGGCCGGCCCGGGATCGGCGCCCGCGCTGTCGGGCCCCACGGTGATGCGCTGCATGCGATCGACCCGCGCGATCGATCCGCCGCCGGCGCCGATCTCGACCATCTCGATCACCGGCACGCGGACCGGCAGGCCGCTGCCCTTCACGTTGCGGTAGGCGCGCGCCACCTCGAACGTGCGTGCCCGCTCGGGCTCGCCGCCGTCGATGAGGCAGATCTTCGCGGTGGTGCCGCCCATGTCGAACGAAAGCACGCGGTCGAGCGCGCGCTCGCGCGCGATCCAGGACGAGAGCAGGGCGCCGCCGGCGGGGCCGGACTCGACCAGCCGCACCGGGAATCGGGCCGCGATCTCGAGCGTGGTGAGGCCGCCGCCCGACATCATGAGGAGCAGCGGGCACGTCATGCCGAGCGCGTCGAGCTCGGCGCGCAGCCGCAGCAGATAGCCCTGCATCATCGGCCGCACGTAGGCGTTGGCGCACGTCGTCGAGAAGCGCTCGTACTCGCGGATCTCCGGGCACACCTCGCTCGAGAGACAGATGGTGACGTCGGCCGGCAGCTCGACGCGCAGGAGCTCGGCGGCGCGCTGCTCGTGCTGCGGCCACGCATAGGCGTGCATGAAGCCGATCGCGACCGCGCCGACCCGCTCGGCGGCGAGCCGCTTGCCGAGCGCGCGCACCTCGCGCTCGTCCAGGTCGCGCAGGACTCGGCCGCGGCCGTCGAGCCGTCCGCGCACCGTGAAGCGCAGCGGGCGAGGGACGAGCGGCAGCGGCCGTTCCATGTAGACGTCGTACTGCTCGAAGCGCTTCTCGTAGCCCATCTCGAGGATGTCACGCATCCCCTCGGTCGTGACGAACGCGGCCCTGGCGCCCTTGCGCTCGATGAGCGCGTTGGTGGCCAGGGTCGTCCCGTGGACGAAGACGGAGACCTCCGACGGCGGAAGCCCGGCCGACGCGAGCACGCGGCGGATGCCCTCGAGCACGCCGACCTCGGGCGCCGCCGTCGTCAGCACCTTTACGGTGTCGCGACCCGTCGGGCTCTCGAGGACCACGTCGGTGAACGTGCCGCCGATGTCGGCGGCCAGCTTCGCGCGCATCAGACCGAGACCTTCTTGAATCGAGGCTCGCGCCATACCTCGGTCTCGAGCACGTGACGAAGCCGGGACACGGCGACCCAGACGTCCTCGTGGCTGATGGCAACGGGCGAGATACCGAAGCGGACGACGTCCGGCTTGCGGAACGAGCTCACGACGCCGTGCTCCAGCAGGGCTTCGCAGACCGAGCCCGCGCCGGGATGGCTGAACCCAATGTGACCGCCCTGCTCATCGTAGTGGCGCGGCGACGTCACCGTGACCCCGAGCTTGCCGCACTCCTGCTCGAGGAGCGCGATCGTCAGCTCGGAGAGCGAGCGATGCTTCCACGCGAGGTCTTCGCGCTTCACATCACGCCAGATGTCGATCGCGGCCGCCATCGCCTCGTTGGCGATGATGCCGGGCGTGCCCGTCAGGTGGCGCCGTACGCCCTGGAGCGGCTCGTAGGTCGGCGCGAACGCGAACACGTCCACGTGCCCCATCCAGCCGGCGATCACCGGCCAGGCCCGGTCTTGATGGCGCGGATGCACGTAGAGCCACGCCGGCGCGCCGGGACCGCCGCAGAGGTACTTGTAGCCGCAGCCGACGGCGAAATCGGCGCCGGCGCCCGCCAGATCGACCGGGACGGCGCCGGCCGCGTGCGAGCAATCCCACAGGGTCAGTACGCCGCGGGCGCGGGCCAGCTTGTTGACCTCCCCCATGTTCCAGCGCCGGCTCGTCCGGTAGTCGACGTAGCTCAGGTAGAGCACGCCGACGTCGCCGTCGAGGGCGGCGTCGAGCTCGTTCGGCTTGTCGATGCGGCGGACCGAGGCGGCGCCGCCCGCGAAGCGCGTCAGCCCTTCCGCGACGTACGTGTCGGTCGGGAAGTTCAGCGTCTCCGTCACGATCACGGGGCGCGCACGGTCGAGCTGCCATGCGTAGCCCAGGATCTTGTAGAGGTTGATCGTCGTGTTGTCGCAGAACACGACGTCGCCCTTGCCGGCGCCGAGGATGTGCGCCAGGCCCTCACCCATGCGCCAGGGCTTCTCGAGCCAGTCGTAGCGGTTCCAGCCGCGCCGGCGGGCGTCGCGCCAGCCGTCGAGCATCACGCGCTCGACGCGCGCCGCCGCGTCCGCGGGCATCGCGCCGATCGAGTTGCCGTCGAGGTACACGGTGTCCTCGGCGGGCCGGGCGAAGCGTTCGCGCACGTCGCGCAGGGGATCGCGAGCGTCGAGCGCGCGGCAGTGCGCCAGATCGATCACGATGCGTTTTCCTGTGCGAGCAGCGCCTGCACCAAGCGGATCTCCACCTCGTGGCACGCCATTAGCCGCTCCCAGCGCGCCTGGCTCATCGACGCGTCACGCCAGGCGACGAGCGTGACCAGACACGAGCCCTTGTCGCGTCCGCTCGCCTCGCCCGGAATCACCCGCGCCATGACGCGCGGCGCGAGCGCCTTCGGGCTCGTTCCAACATGGTAGTCCACGATCAGTCGGGTCGCATCGCCGACCGGCCGATAGAGCACCTCGGTGCCGTCGAAGAGCGATCGTCCGCGGAAGAGATTCGGACCCACCTTGCGGGCCGCGAACGACCCGAGCGCCCAGCGGCCGACGGCCAGCCCGTCGGAGAGAAAGGCGTAGGCGCGGCGCGCCGGCACGGCGCACTCGGCGGTCGCGCAGTGCGAGAGGGACAAATCAGTACATGGGGGGCTTCGAGCGCCCCCCAAGCCCCCCGGCTTTCGGGGCACCCCGGCGAAGCCGTGGCGCCCCTCTGTCACACGTTACCTTCATGGACTCACTCAGTTCTCGACGCGCTTGAACAGCGCCTGCATGTCCTCGATGGTGATGATGCGGTCGGTCACGATCTGGCCGTCCTTGATCTTCCACACGAGGGCCGGGCCGGTCACGTCGCCGTTGGCGTCGAACTCGATCGGGCCGGTTGCGCCGAAGTACTTGATCGGCTTGCCGGCCTTGATGAGCTCGAGCGCCTTCTTGTATTCCGCTGGGCCCGTGCCGACCGGCGCGCCGTTCGGGACGTGGACGCGGCGCACCGAGTCCTTGATCGAGGGACCGGTGAGGTCCTTGGCGATGTTCATCGCGAGCGCCATCACCATGAGCGCGTCGTACTGCGTGTGCACGCCCGGCCCCTTGGTATCGGCCTGGAACTTCTCCTCGAACGCCTTGTTGAAGGCGTCCACATGCGGGCCGGCCACCTGCGCGTTGTCCATGCCGAACACGTCCTCGACGAACTTCGCGCCGACGCCGTTGACGAAGTCCATCGTGCGCATGGAATTGTTCAGCGCGATCGTCTTGGTGCCCCCGAGCGAAAGCCACTCACGCACGATCGTGACCGCGTCCTTCGGAAAGCCGATCAGCAGGAGCGACTCGGGCTTCGCGGCCAGCGCGCGGGTGACCTCGGCGCGATAGCTCGGCTGGTTGTCGTTGTACGGCACCTCGGCGATCACCTCGCCGCCGAGCTTGGCGACCGCCGCCTTGTAGAAGCGCAGCATGTCCGTGCCGAAGTCGGTGTTGATGTAGACGACCACGGTCTTCTTCATGCCCCGCCGGGCGGTTTCCGAGGCGGTCGCGTACGCCTGGGTCTTACTGGTGGGGATGGTGCGGAAGAAGTAGCCGCCGCTCCGTCCGTCGAGCGTGAACGGGCTCGCCGTCGAGCAGCACGTGATCTGCACCACCTTGGACGGCGCCGTCACCGAGGAAATGATCGGTCCGGTGACGCCCGACGAGATCGTGCCGGTGAAGGCGGGCACGCGCTCGACCTCGACCAGGAACTTGGCGGCGTCCACGCCAACCGTCGGCTGTCCCTGGTCGTCGCGCAAGATGAACTGCACCGGGCAGCCCTTGATGCCCCCGCCCTGGTTGACGTGCTCGATCGCCAGCTCCGCCGACTGCGCGATCTTCTTGGTGATCGGCGCCATCGAGCCGGTCAGCGGCAGGATCCCACCGATCTTCACCGGGCAGCCCTGCGCGGCCGCGATCTCCGCGGACAGCACGCCGGCCAGCACCGCCACGGCACATGCGATGACTCTTCGGGATGGTCGTTCCATGTTGGTCTTCCTCTTTGTATGACTCATGTCGCGACGCCGCGATCGGCCGCGGCCAGACCCGCGGCGCCGCGCGGCGCACTGTTCCGGTGGCCGGTGGACAGCAGGAGGGAGCTTAATCGTTCACGTGCCGCGAGACAACCGCCGCCTCGCGGGTCGGCCCATGCCGGGGCCGAGTCCTACGGAAGCCTCGCCGGTGTCGTCAGCTCGCCGTCGTCACGTTTTGATTCCAGCGAAAGAAATTGGTCGGGTCGTACTTGGCTTTGACGGCGGCCAATCGGTCGTAGTTCGCGCCGTAGGCGGAGCGAATGCGATCGCCTTCGTCGCCGCCGAGGTCGTTCACGTATACGGCGCGCTCGAGGTGCGGCTCCATCCGCGCGTAGAGCTCTCGAGTCCACCGTATGTTCTGCTCGTCGTCAGCGCGCCGATCCCACTGGGTGAGCATCAAGCAATCCCACTGGTCGTGCCGATGGGCAAATGCCGTCGCGGTCGACGAGACGCGCGCGGCCGAGCCGTGCATTTGCTGGAGCCCGATCTGCGTCTGGGGGCTGGGCAGTGTGGCGGCGAAGTGCACGAGCACGTCGATCGCCTCGGGGCTCAGCCGGCGCAGAAAGCCGCCCTTCCAGTAATGGCGCCGGCCCGGCGGAAAGGCCGAGTCTCCGCCTCGCTGCAGATCGATGAAGCTCATCGGCATGACGGCATCGGCCAGCGGGTTCCCATGAGATCGCAACGGCTTCAACACCTGCTCGCCGGCATCCAGCGACCCGATCCAGGCCACCGCGATCCCGAGCACTGCCGTCCCATCCTCGGCTGTCGCGAATCCGGCATTGGCACAGAGCTCATCAGGCGCCGCCTGCGCGAACTCGCCATAGAACCGCAAGACGCGCTTCGCCTGATCGAGCGGCCACGCGACCGCACCGCCGAGCACAGGTCCGATCTCGTGCAGTCGATACTCGAGCGACGTGACGACGCCCAGGTTGGCCCCGCCGCCGCGCACCGCCCAGAAGAGCTCGGGGTGCTCGGTCTCGCTGGCCGTCAACAGCTTGCCGTCGGCGGTCACGATGTCGACCGAGATCAGGTTGTCGCACGCGAGCCCGTGCTTGCCGCCGAGCCACCCGATGCCGCCGCCGAGCGTCAGCCCGGCGATGCCGGTCGGCGAGACGATTCCGGTGGGCGTCGCCAGGCCGAACCGTTGACAGTCGCGGTCGAGCTCGGCCAACGTCAGGCCGGGCTCGGCCTGAACGATGCGGCGGCGCGGATCTACGCGCGCGCTCTTCATACCGGCAAGGTCGATCATCAGTCCGCCGTGGCACACGGCCTTACCGGATACGTTGTGGCCACCGCCGCGCATCGAGACCTCGAGTCCCTGAGCGCGAGCGAACTCGACGCACGTGACGATGTCCGCGGCGCCGGCGCAGCGGGCGATCAACGCCGGGCGATGGTCGATCATCGCGTTGAAGATGCGGCGCGTGTCGTCATACGCGACGTCCTGCGGAAGCAGGACCTCTCCCCGCAGGGCGGAACGAAGATCGTCGATGTCGGGTTTGCGAATCGCGGTCGCCTGGCTCATGGTGTTTGCTCCTCCTCGAGGTCGTCATGAAACGGCACCGACTCCGAGATCGCACCTGGCGTACCAGTTCTTCCGCTGCCAGCCACAGCGGCAGCCCCACGGCGATCAGGAAATTGACCAGATCGCTGACCGCCATGGTTCAACCCACCGCCTACGACAACGACGTCGTACAAAACCGACTCCGGTAGCCCTTGGGGCTGACGCCGAGCGTGCGCCGAAACGCGATGCGCATCGTTTCGGGGCCGCCGAATCCGCACGCGGACGCGACGTTCACCACGCCACGCGTCGTCTCCTCGAGCAGCCGTCGGGCCGCTTCCACGCGGGCGCGCTCGACGAAGCGGCCGGGCGTCATGCCGACCTCACGAACGAACACGCGGAAGAAGTTCCGCGAGCTCATCGCCACGCGCCGCGCGAGGGCGTCAACCGAGAGGTCCCCGCCGGGATGCTCGAGGATCCACGTCTGGAGATCCCGCAGTGGCTCGCGCTCCGCCAGCTGCGTGGAGAGCTGGGCGCTGAACTGCGCCTGGCCGCCGGGCCGCTTGAGAAACACCACCATCCACTGCGCCACCGCGAGCGCCAGGCGCCGGCCCAAATCTTCCTCCACGAGCCCGAGCACCAGATCCACGCCGGCGGTCGCGCCGGCCGAGGTGTAGATCGCGCCGTCACGTACGAAGATCGGGTCGCGCTGCACGGTCACGGCGGGGAAGCGGCGCGCGAGGTCGTCGCAGAACGCCCAGTGGGTGGTGGCGCTACGGCCGTCGAGCAATCCTGCCTCGGCCAGCACGAACGTTCCGGTACAGAGGCCGACGATCCGGCGGGCGCGGGGCGCCGTCTTCGCCAGCCAGCGGATCAGCTCGGGATCACGGCGGGCGTCGTCCGGACGATCGACGCCCGTGACGATGAGCGTGTCCATGGGGCCACGCACGGAGCGGTGCGAGCGTTCGGCCACCAGTCGTAGTCCCGGCCACGCATTGACCGTCGGGACCGGCGACACGACTTCGACGGCGTAACCGTGGTGGGGTGTGCCCGCTTGAGCCAGACGCTCGTTGACGGCATAGAAGATGTCCAGGACGCCGCCGATCTCAACCACTTCGGCGCACGGCATCGCGACCATCACGACGCGACGAGGACCCATCGCCGCCTCCTTCACGTGGACGCGGGCGAGTTATCTCATTGCCGGAAGATGGCGGCAATGACAATCAGCCCAAAGATCCTGCCAGCGCCGGCGAAGAGCTCGAGACGAGTCGGCGGCTAATCGTTCACGTGCCGCGAGACAACCGCCGCCTCGCCGATCAGGCCGCGCGGGCGGAAGAGCAGCGCCAGCATCAGGAGCAGGCCGATCAGGATCACCTGGATCGCCGCGCCTTGTGCGGCGCGGCTCGGCGGGACGAGCTTGCTGACCAGCACGCCGGAGCCCGCCCAGATCGCCCAGACGACCAGCGCGCCGAGCAGGGCGCCGCGGTTGTTGCCGCTGCCGCCCACGATCAGCATGGCCCAGACCTGGAACGTGACGATCGGCAGGAAATCGAACGGGCTGACGAAGCCGATGAAGCTGACGTAGAGCGCGCCGGCGAGCCCCATGAGCGCCGAGCCCAGCACGAAGGCTTCGAGCCGGAACCGACGGGCGCTCTTGCCCAAAGCGATCGCGGCGGTCTCGTCCTCGCGAATCGCCCGCAGCACGCGGCCCCAGGGCGACCTCAAGATGCGCTCGAGCGCCCAGTAGACCAGCGCCATCACCACAATCATCAGGCCGAGGAACCAGAGGTTGAAGGCGAACGGCGTATCGAAGAGCCGCGCGAGCGGCTTGCCGATGCGCGTGAGCCCCTGCGGGCCGCCGGTGAGCCGTTCCCAGTTCAACGTGACGAGCTGGATCGAGACGGCCACGCCGAACGTCGCGATCGCGAGGTAGTCGCCGCGCAGGCGGATCGTGACGAGGCCGATCAGCCAGCCCGCGAGCGCCGTCGCCGCCATCGCCGCCAGCACCCCGACGAGCCACGGCAGGCCGAAGTTTCCGACGTACTGCGGCTGCGGCGCCGCGGTGAGGATCGCGTGCGTGTAGGCGCCGATCGCGTAGAAGCCGACGACGCCGGCGTTGAACACCCCGGTGAATCCCCACTGCAGATTCAACGCGAGGGTGAGGACACCGAGGATCAGCACGATGCACGCGAAGAACACCAGGTAGGAGAGCATCTAGCTCCGGTCGCCGAAGATGCCATGCGGCCGCACGATCAAGATCGCGAGCAGCAGCAGGAACGGCATCGCGCCCTTGTAGCCGGGGCTGACCACGAGGAGCGACAGGTTCTCGGCGAGCCCCACCAGAAAGCCGCCGACCACGGCGCCGGCGAGGCTGCCTGCGCCGCCGAGGATCGCGGCCGCGAACAGCGATAGCAGCAGGTTGAACCCGATCTCGGGATGAAGCTGCGGCGTCAGGCCGAGAAAGACGCCGGCGAACGCGGCCAGCGCGCCCGAGATGATCCACGTCAGACGCACCACGGCCTCGACCTCGATGCCGCAGACCTGCGCGAGCGCCGGGCTCTCCGCCATCGCGCGCATCGCCATGCCGGTGCGGCTCCGGGCGAGGAACACGTGCAATGTGAGCATGGCCGCCAGCGCCAGGCCGACGATGAAGAGCTGATCCGGCAGCATGCGCACGCCGGGTAAGAGCTCCACCGCGATCTGGAGCTCGCGCGTGTAGTAGTGCGACTCGTGGCCCCAGATCAGGACGACCAGGTGGCGCATGACGAGCGCGGCCCCGAACGCGGCGAACACCATCGTGAGGGGCAGCGCGCCGCGCCGCCTCAGTCGTCGAAATACGAGCGCGTCGACGGCCCACGCGGCCAATCCCGTCAGCGCGGCGGCGACCAGCGCCGCCGCGAGCAGCTGCCAGCCGAACGAGAACGGGCCGGTCGGCGTGCCGGGGCCGGCGAACGCGACGACCACCAGCGCCATGTAGGCACCCCACGTGAGCAGCTCGGAGTGCGCGAAGTTGGCGAATCGCATGATGGCCAGGGTGAACGTCACGCCGATCGCGCCGAGCGCGATGATCGCCCCCGTGAGGATGCCGTCCGCGATCGCCTGGCCGATCATTCGTCGTGGGGGGCCCCGACATGGCCCCCCACACCCCCCCGCGCGGGCGCGTGCGCTGCGCGCGTCGCGCGCGTCGTCTGCTTCTCGGCATGTCTCGCGACATATCTGAGGATTATGTCGGTCACCGTCGCGCAGCGTGCGGCGACATCGCCCTGGGCGCCCATGTCTGCCTGGAAGATAGCGGAAAACGTGTACTGGTTGGTGACGTTGAACATGCCGAGCGCCGCGATCGCCTTGTGGATCTCCGTGGAGTCGACGTCCTGCCGGAAGGCGCCCTCCCGCTGACCGCGCTCGAGCACGCGCCGGAGCGTGTCGATGATCGATCGGTTGAGCGAGCGCATCATCCGCGATTTCCGCAGGTGACGGCCCCGCGCCTGGTTCTCGGCCACGACCAGCCGCACGAAGCCCTCGTGATCGAGGTAGTAGTGATAGGTGAACTCGACGATCCGCCGGATCGCCTCCGTCGGCGAGAGGTGATCGAGATCGAGGCGGTCTTCCGCCTGCCGGATCTCGCCGTACACGTGCTCGAGCACCGCGCGGTAGATCTTCTCCTTGCCACCGAAGTAGTAGTTGATGAGCGCGCGCGTCGTATGCGTGCGCGCCGCGATCGCGTCCATGCTGGCGCCCTTGAAGCCGCGCGCGGCGAACTCGTCGATGGCCGCCTGGAGAATGCGCGCCCGGTTCGCTTCGGGCGCCTTCGGCTTGCGCATGGCCCGGCTCACGGCCCGAGGATAGCGCGAGCGCCCCGGGCGCCTTGGACGGAATTGACGATCATGTTAAATTCGAGCCCATCGCGCCATGAGCCGCCGTCATGCCGCCGAGGTCATTCCTGAGCCGTCCAATCCGCTCGGCGTGGACGGCATCGAGTTCGTCGAGTACGCGACCGCCCAGCCGCAGGCCTTCGGCGCCGTGCTGCAGCAGATGGGTTTCGCCGCCGTCGCGCGCCATCGGTCGCGCGAGGTCGTGCTGTACCGGCAGGGCGGGATGAACGTGATCGTGAATTCGCACGGGGCGCCGCCCGGCCCGCCCGTGCTGGCCGCGATCGCGCTCCGCGTGCGCGACGCCGCGTTTGCGTATCGCCGCTCGGTCGATCTCGGCGCCTGGGAGCTCGAACCACACGCCGCGGCCATGGAGCTCAACATCCCCGGCGTCCACGGTGTGGGCGACAGCCTGATCTACTTCGTCGACCGCTACCGCGACTTTTCGATCTACGACGTCGACTTCGTGCCGCTGGCCGGGGTCGCTCCGAAGCCGCCGGCGCTGGCCGGGCTCCACTGGTTCGGCGTGGTTCAGACGATTCTGCCCGAGCGGACACGCGACTGGCTGGACTTCTACGGAACGCTCGTCGGGTTCGCCGCGCTGCCGCACGGGCGCTATTTCGGCGTGCTGCCCAACGGCACCCTGCTCGAGAGCCCGTGTCACTCGTTCTACTTGCAGCTGATCGAGCCGCCCTCGGCGGCGGATGCCGCGGGTTGGGAGGAGGGGCTGGTCCGCGTGGGGCTGGGCGCGCGGGACGTGCCCGCGGCGGTGCGCGCGCTGGCCGAGCGCGGCATCGTGTTCGTCGATCGAGGCTCGGTGCAGCCGAGCGACAAGGGCGCGCTCACGCAGCAGTATCTCGGCAGCGTCACGTTCGAGCTCGTCGTGAGTCATCTGTGAACATCGACCAGTTCGGCATGGACACGATCACCCTGGCGGGGCCGCTCGAAGCCAAGCTCCGCGCGATTCGCGACGCCGGCTTCACGCAGGTCATGCTGAACGCGGGGGACGTCGTCGGCCATCCAGCGGGTGACGAGGCCCCCGTACGAGCGGTGCGCGAGAGCGGCCTCGCGGTCACCGGCTTTCAGGTGCTGCGCGACTTCGAGGGGCTGTCGGGTCACCTGCACGCCTACAAGGTCGACGTCGCGAAGGCCATGCTCGAGATGTGCCGCGCGCTGGGCTCGCACGTCCTGCTGGCGTGCTCGTCGACCTCCGCCCACGCGACCGGAGACCGGGACGCGCTGATCCGAGATCTCCGCAAGCTCGCGCTGCTGGCGGTGCCGTTCGGGATCCGCGTCGCCTACGAGGCGCTCTCGTGGGGGCGTCACGTGAGCCTGCTGGGCCAGGCGCGGGACATCGTGCGCGACGCGGATCGTTCGAACCTCGGCCTCTGCATCGATTCCTATCACGTCCTTGCCCACGGCGCCGGCGCCGGCGCGGTCGACGGCATCGATCCCACCAAGATTTTCCTCGTGCAGCTCTCTGACTTCTTGTGGCAGGAGACGCGCTCGCGCGAGGATCGCATCGAGACCGCGCGGCACTACCGCGTGTTTCCCGGCGAGGGTGTGCACAGCGAGGAGGTCGGCGCGCTGGTGCGGAAGCTCGACGAGATGGGCTATCGCGGCGACTACAGCTTCGAGGTGTTCAACGACGACTACAAGCAGCTGCCACTGCCGATGGTCGCCGCCCGCGCGCGGCATTCGGTGAAGTGGATCGCCGGGCTCGTGTCTCGCCGAAGCTTGCCCGCGCGCCGTATCAGCCGGACGGCCGCGCGCTGATCCGTCGGCCGCCGAGAAACGCCTCGGCCACGCCCGGGTCGTCGAGCAGTTCGCGCGCCGACCCGGCAAATCGGTTGCGGCCCTCGGCCAGCACGTAGCCGCGATCGGATATCCGCAGCGCCGCCTTCGCATTCTGCTCCACCATCAAGACGGCGATCCCGCTTTCGGCGAGCCGGCGAAGGCGGCGAAACACTTCGTCGACCACGAGCGGCGCGAGGCCGGCGGTCGGCTCGTCCAGCATGAGCACGGTCGGCTCGGTCATCAGCGCACGCGCGATCGCGAGCATCTGGCGCTCGCCGCCCGACAGCGTGCGGGCGCGGAGCGCGCGCCGCGCGGCCAGGGGCGGGAATAGGCTGTAGGCCCGGTCCAGGCGCTCGGTCAGCGAGCCGCGGACCACGTGCGCGCCGACCGTGAGGTTCTCGTGGACCGTCAAGGTCGTGAAGACGTTGCCGGTTTGCGGCACGAAGCCGATCCCCGCCGTGACGACCTCGTGGGCAGGCAGGGCCGTCACGTCCCGGCCGTCGAGCCGCACGTGCCCGGCCTCGCAGGCGATCAATCCGGCGATCGCCTTCAACAGCGTGCTCTTGCCGGCGCCGTTCGGCCCGATGAGCGTGACGATCTCTCGCCGATCGACCTCGATCGACACACCGTGTATAACCGGGAGTCCGCGGACATACGCGGCGACGAGATCGCTGACATGTAGATGGCTCATGGCGACTCTAAGCCACAGATAGTAGCCGCGTTTCGACGCGGATCGATTCTTTGGGCGCCGCCGACCACCGTGTCAGACTCGAATGTGGGACTCGTGACACCGTGAGCGCTCTGCTGACCACCGAGCCACTTACCGAGCCGCAGACAATTCCCTCGCGGAGTCGCGCCCGCGCTCTCGATCGGCTCGCCCTCCTCGTCACCGTGATGTGCACCGTGGCCGTCTGCGCGCCGTTCTTCCGCTACATCCAGTGGTTCGGTGACGAAGGCATTGTGCTGAACGCCGCGGACAAGATCCTCAGAGGCGAGCGGCTCTACGGCGACTTCTTCGAGCTCCTGCCGCCCGGAAGCTTTCTGATCGGCACGGCCTGGATGAAGCTGATCGGCTCGAGCCTCGCCTCGATTCGTGTGCTCGCCGTCGGCGTGATCGTGGCCATCGCGGCGTTGACCTACGTGGCGACGCGCATGGCTTGCCGCAGTCCCATCCTTGCCGCAGTGCTGGTCGTCACGTGGGTCGTGCAGTCGCAGGGCATCAGGACCGTCGTCAGTCATCACTGGTTTGCGACGGCCGCCTCGATGGCCTCGGCTGTCGCGCTTCTGTCCGCCCTCGCGAGCGTCGACAATCCGGCCATCCGCGCCGCCGCCCTGCGCACCCGCCGCGACGGCGCCGCCGCGTGGCTGCTGGCCGGGTTGTTCGCCGGGATCGCGGCGATGACGATGCCGCCGCAGGGCGCCTTTCTGTGTCTGGCCGCGCTCGGGCTCGCCACGACGTGCCCCGATCGGCGTCGCGCCATCGCCTCTGTGGTCGGCGGGGCGGCGGTGTTTCCCCTCGCAAGCCTCGCCTACCTCGGCGCCACCGGTTCGATGGCGGCCGCCTTCTACGACACGATCGTGTTCCCGCTGCGTCACTACGGCCGGATCGAAGGCGTGAATTTCGGCGCCTTCGCGGAGCCTCATCAGCTACCGGCCGTCGTGTTTCTGCAGCTTACCTTCTTGCTCGCGGGACTGGCCGCCGTGCTCGAGCGACAGGCCCTATGGCGCGAGCCGGTGTTTCGCGGCGCGTTGGCCCTGGCGGTGGTCGCGGTGCCGAGCGTGTTCCCGCGACCGGACGTGACGCACATCAACTTCGTCCTTCCGCTCGCATGCCCGATGTTCGCGCTGGCGACCCGGCGTCTGCTCCGGCGCCTCGAGCGCCCCACGCGCCGCGCCGTCAACGTCGGGCTGATCGCACTCGCCGCCGTGATCATAGGATCCGCGTCGTACGCGGAGATCGTGCCGATCGTCACCGGCCCGCTCCGCCCGGTCTCCACGGCGCGCGGCGTGTTCCTCGGTCCGCCTTCGCCGTGGACCGAGGCGGTCGCGGCGCTCGTGCGCGCGATCGAGCGCACGCCGCCCGCCGACGGGTTCTTCTTCTACCCGCACAGCCCGATGCTGCCCTATCTGACCGCACGCCAGCACGTCGCGCCGATCGCCGTGATGGTCCCGGGGCACACCACGGCCGAGCAGTATCGTGAGGTCTGTGTTCGCGTGATCCGGGACGCCCGGTGGGTGGTGATCGATCGCAGCTGGACCGACCCGCTCTTCCTGCAGGAAATGTTCCCCAACATGCGGGTCCTCGATCCGCCCGAGATGCGGGAATTCGAGGCGGCGATGCGCGCCGCCTTCGACGAGGTCGTCCACGCGTCGGCCATGTACGAGCTGCGTCGCCGCTCGCGTCCCGTCCCCGACAGAACCTGCAGCCGGATCTGACCCCGGACCCTCACGCGGGCATGTCGCCCAGATAGGCGTCGAGCACCCGGCGGTCCTTCCGCACGCCCGTCGCGTCGCCGTGATAGATCAGCCGTCCCTGCGCCATGACGGCGATCGGCTGGCACACGGCCATCACCAGATCGATGTTGTGCTCGATCACGAGAAACGTCACGCCGCGCCGATTGAGTCGCACGATGCGGTCGACGAGCGTCTCGAGCAGCACCGGATTGACCCCCGCCGCCGGCTCGTCGAGCAGGATCAGCTTCGGCTCGGCGACTAGCACGCGCGCCAGCTCGAGGAGCTTTTGCTGCCCGCCTGAAAGCCGCCCGGCGAGCTCGGCCGCTTTGTCGGCGAGATCGCACAGCTCGAGCACCTCGAGGGCGCGCTCGCGCGCGAGCCGCTCTTCGCGGCGCACGCTGCCGGCGCGTGTCCAGTTGTTCCAGAAGCGCTCGCCTGCCTGGCGCAGCGGCACCAGCATGAGGTTCTCGAGCACCGTCATCTGCGGGAAGGGCCGCGGCACCTGGAACGTGCGCGCGAGCCCTCGGGCGAAGATGCGATCGGGCGTGAGCCGATCGATGCGCTCGCCCATGAAGCGAATCGCGCCCGCCTCGGGCTCGAGCGCGCCGGCGATCAGATTGAAGAGTGTCGTCTTGCCTGCGCCGTTGGGCCCGATGAGCCCGGTGATGGTGCCGCGGTCGATCACGAGATCGACGCCGTCGACCGCGCGGAGGCTGCCGAACGCCTTGACGAGCCCGGAGACCTCGAGCATGAGGCTCGATTATGGCAAAGGCGACGAGTGGCCGCGACGGCAGGCGCCAAGGGAGACCGGCGAGCGAACTACCAGAACCGGCGGGTCAGCAGAGTGGGCAGGAACGTCCGCGGGCCGAACCGGATTAGCTGCAAGGTGATGTTATCGGGGCCCCCGCGCTCGTTCGCCAGCGACACGAGCCGCTCGCAGGCTCGGCTCGGCGGTCGAATCTGAGCGAGCCGCCGGATCTCGTGCGGCCGCACCTGCCGCGTGAGCCCGTCGGTGCACAGCACCAGGGTGTCCCCGCTGCGGAGCGCCAGAGGGCCCTGCACCTCGACCGTCACCTGCTCGGCGATGCCCAGCGCGCGCAGGATCACGTGCGCGTTCGGATGGTGCTCGGCCTCCGCCGAGCTCAGCACGCCGTCGCGGACGAGCTCGGCGACCAGCGAGTGATCCTCGGTCAGCTGACGGATCTGACGGCCTCGCACGAGGAATGCCCGGCTGTCGCCCACGTGAGCCAGGAACGCGTCGCGATCGCGGATGACCAGCGCGGTGAGCGTCGTCCCCATCTGCGCATCGCCCGCCGACAGTCGGCTCTCGCGGTACACGGCCTCATTGGCGAGCTCGACCGAGACGCGCAGCGCCTCCGGCAGCGGCTCCGACCGCTGCGCTTCGTAATAGGTGTCGCGCAGCGCCTCGACCGCGATGCGGCTGGCCACGTCGCCGCGGGCGTGACCGCCCATCCCGTCGGCAACGACGAACAGACGGCCGCGCGACTCGAGCAGCGCGGGATCGTCCGGCTCGAAGGCGCCGAGGGAGTCCTCGTTCCGCTGGCGGACCCGACCCGTGTCCGTCAGATGAGCGAACGTCACGGTGGCCACGCGGCCCGCCTCCGCCGTCACTCAGCGCTCCGCTTGCCGAACCGCGATTCGGTCGTCTCGATGGAGCGAATGAACGTCCTGACGGGGGGCGGCGCCTGACGGTTGCACGACGCGATGGCGCCGTCCGAGGCGGCGAGGTGGCGAACCTCCTCGCCCGCGCGGTCGGCGCGTCCTAGAGCGAAGTAGGCGAGCATCAGATGACACCGGGCGTCGACCAGCGCCTTCAACCGCGCCGGCGTCGGTGACAGACCTTCCAGCTCGACCAGGGCCTGGCCCAGCGCGGTAACGGCCTCGCGGAAGTGGGCGGTCTGGTAGGCACCCCTTGCCTTGGAAAGCACGGCGTCAGGTGAACCGGCCTTGGTCTCGCGACGCCCGTACTCGGTGAGCGCCTGCGCCAGCGCGCGCTGCTCCTCGCTCCACTGAGTCTTGCCGAGGCCGGTGTAGGCGTCGGCGAGCGCCTCGTGGACTTCGACGAGCTCTTCCAGGCGAAGCCAGGGTTTGTCGATCTGCTCGACGTCCCAGACGGCCTGCCGCAACGAGCGCGCCGCGGCGTCGTATTCGGCCGCGCGAAGCTGGCTGAGCCCGCGCTCGAGCCCCGCACGCTGCTCACGGTCGGCTCCGGCGATCGTGTACTTGACGAACTTCGTGCCGGGCACATCGCGCGTGAGCTCTTTCGTTGTGGCGCAGCCGCCGGCCAGGAGACCGGCGAGACCGAGAAGCGCGACGGCGCGATTGGAGGTCACTGCTCGAAGAACCGCCCGGTATTGAAATCGTAGCTGAGCCGCATCGGCGCGTCGGGCGTGTGCCTCGGGGTGATACGCAAGAGCCGCTCGGGACTGCGCTGGCCGTCCATCTCGAACTGGACGCGATGCTCGCCTATGCCCACACGCAGGCACGCCGTGGGCGTGTAGCCGACCGGCTGATCGTCGACGTAGACCTGAGCGAAGGGAATCGCGTTCACGCTGAGGCACCGAGACTCCTGCGGCTTCGCCGGGCCGGCAGCGGTCGCGACCGGCGGTTTCACGGCCGGCGCCTGAGCTGCCGCGGTCGGCGCCGGCGGTCGCGGCGCAGGGGCTGCCACGGCGGGACTCGTCGGTCGCGATGGCTGCGCTTCCGTCGCTGGGGCTGCCGCGCGCGGCGCCTGAGCCGCCATCGTGGCCGCGGCGGGTCGCACCGCGGGCCGTGCGGCGGGCTCGGCCTCGACCTTCACGGTGGATGAGGTCGCGACGGTCCGGTTGACGTCGGGCTCCCGGCGAAGCGCCGCCCACGTTCCGCCCACGAGCGCCAGCAGGCACACCGCGCCCGCCGCCACGCGCGCGGGACGCGAGAGCAGCCGCGATCGCCGCACGTCCTGCACCGCTTCGCGGACCGCGCGGAACGGCCGCCTCCGGTGCTGGCCGGTTCCCGCCTCGCGCAAGGCGTTGGCGAAGTCCGTGGCCGTCGCGTAGCGAGACTTCGGCTCCTTGACCAGCGCGCGCCGCACGACGCGATCGAGCGTGGGAGGAAGCTCCGCGTTGTGGTGGCGCACGGACGGCGCGTCGATGTTGACGATGCGATAGAGCACCGCGGCGAGGTCGGCGGCGTTGAACGGATTGACCCCGGTGAGCGCCTCGTAGAGCACGACGCCGAGCGAAAACAGATCGCTGCGCGGGTCGGTGCTGAGCCCGCGGACCATCTCGGGGGACATGTAGGCCGGCGTGCCGAGCATGGTGCCGGTCTGCGTGTGGCTCGCACCCACGATGCGTGCGGTGCCGAAGTCGGTGACCTTCGTGACGCCGGGTCCGACGAGGATGTTGCGCGGCTTGATGTCCCGATGCACGACCCCGTGGCGATGGGCGTAGTCGAGCGCCGCGCACACCTGCAAGACGATTCCCACGGCGTCGGTCAGCGGAAGAGGCCGGCCGCCCAGCAAGAGATCGGCGAGCGTACCGCCCTCGATGTACTCCATGACCATGAACGGCCGGTCCTCGGACTCGCCCACGTCGTGAACGGCGACGATGGCGGGATGGGTCAGCCGGCCCGCGGCCACGGCTTCATGAAGAAATCGCTGCTTCACGCCGACGCCCGCCTCGTCGAGCGAGACCAGCTCCGGCCGGAGGATCTTGATGGCCACCAGACGATCGAGCTTGGGATCGTGGGCCTTGTAGACGACGCCGCTGGTGCCGCGGCCGAGCTCGGAGAGGAGCTCGTAGCGGCCGCAGAGCAGCGGTGACCGCTCGGCCGCCGTCAGCGCGGCCGGCGACGTCTCCTCGATCATCGAATGTCGTCCTTGAACGTGAGCCGGAGTCCGCCGATCTCGATCTCGTCGCCGTCTCGCAGGGTGGCGTGTCGCGTCGGCTGGTCGTTGACGCGCATGCGGTACCACCAGGAGGAGTTGCGCACCTCGTACTGCGGGCCGACACGGTTGATGTGCAGGTGACGCTTCGGACCGCGGCAGGACACGCGGAGGTCGCAGCCATCGCCGCGCCCGATGACGACCGAGCCGTCGGCCAGCGCGAACGTCCCGTCCTCATCCCCGGCCTGCCAGCGCACGTGGGCGCGGCGCTTCTCGACGACGGTCGCCCGGAGCTTGGCCAGCTCCTCCGGCCTCATCACGAGCGTACGGCCGGGCTCGGCATACCCGCTTGTGGCGGCGTGGGGCTTCTGCGGAGTCGGCTCGGTCGGCACATGGTCGAAGAAGAGGGAGAACTTGCCGACGGAGATCTCGTCGCCGCGCTTGATGGGGGCCATGCCGGCAAGCGCTCGCCCGTTGAGCAAGGTGCCGTTGCCCGAGCCGAGATCGCGGACGAACCACTGCTTGTCCTGCAGCCGGATTTCAGCCTGATGGCGCGACACGGCGACGTTGTCGATGACGACTTCCAGACCCATCTCGCGGCCGATCCGGATGATCGGCAAGTCGAGGTTGTAGACCTTCAGCGCGGTTCGCTCGACGACCAGCGTCAGCTTGGGCATCTGACCCCTCCGAGCATCCAGATAGAGCAACAGGTGGGCCACGCGGATCACGGCGGGAAAATCCTTGTGCGGCACATGGTTAGGTCGATCATGCGCAGGTCGCTATGGGCGGCATGGACGAGGAACGGCCATCGCGTGACGAAACTGACACGCATGCAGCCGGAGGCGCCGCCAGGGGGCCGGCCGGACGGGGGGTTGTCTACTCAGCCGACCGAGCGCGGGCGGCCTTCAGCGCGGAGTGACGGGGCTCGACGCCTCGGCCGGCGGGTGACCGGCGAGCGTGGTGCGCCTCACGTCGCGGACTTCGCTGTGATCGAAGCGCCGCGCCCGATGCATCGTGGAGCGGTTGTCCCACATCACCAGGTCGTTCGTTTTCCAGGCGTGGGAGTAGACGAACTCCCGCTGCGTCGCGTGCTCGGTGAGATCGCGCAGGAACATGCGCGCCTCGGGGACCGTCCAGCCCACGATCGCGCCGGCGTGCGCGGAGAGAAACAGCGACAGGCGGCCGGTGACCGGATGCCGGCGCACGAGCGGATGGCGCACGGGCGCGAAGGCGGTGATCTCCTCGGCCGTGAGATCGACGAAGCCGATCGCCTCGCGGGAGTAGATGAGCGAGTGCTCGCAGATCAGGTCCGCGACTTCGGCCTTCGTCCGCTGGTCGAGCGCATCGTAGGCCGCCCGCATGTCGGCGAACTCGGTGTTGGCGCCCCACGAAGGGATGATGCGTCCCGAGAGCAGCGAGTACTTGGCCGGCGCCGGGCGGAACGAGCTGTCGGAATGCCAGAGCCGATCGCCGAGCTTGAAGAACCAGACACGGTCCTCGGTCGACATGATCTTGCCGTGGCAGTCCAGGTTGGAGAAGTCCGCGATGCCCGGGCCGAGCCGATGTTCCTCGCGCCGACGGATGTGGCCGGCGGTCTTATAGCTCTCGAGCTCGCCGAAGTTGAGCGTGAACGCGATCTGCTGCTCGTCCGTCAGCGGCTGATCGCGAAAAACGAGCACGGCGTACGTGTCGATCCCCGCCTCGATCGCGGCCGCATCAGCGCGATCGAGCGGCTTGCTGATGTCGACGCCCGAGACTTCGCCGGCGAACGTGGGACGCAGCTGGCGGATCGAGATGGACACGCGGCTCACTCCTTCGACGCGGTCACAAGCTGTCGAGGCCGCTCGACCACCGCCGGCAGATGTGATGCGCGATCGCGATCGGCGCGGGCAGGGACGCCTGCGACGCGTCGTCGACGCCGGCGGCGGCGCGCGCGACCATCTCGCGGACCTCGTCGCGGCTGAACCACCGCGCCTCGGCCAGCTCCTCGGGGTCGACGGTGATCTCTTCGGTCAGCGCCTCGGCGAGAAAGCCCATCATAAGGCTCGACGGAAACGGCCACGGCTGCGCCGCCAGGTAGCGTACGCGCGCGCATCGGATGCCGGACTCTTCGCGCACCTCGCGGCGCACGGCCTCCTCGAGCGTTTCACCCGGCTCGACGAAGCCGGCCAGGCACGAGAACCGGGAGCCCGGGCGGCGCCGGTTCCGGCCGAGCAGCGCGCGATCGCGATGGATGGCGAGCATGATGACGACTGGATCGGTACGCGGGAAATGCGAAGCCCGGCAATCCGGGCAGCGCCGCACCCAGCCCGCCGACGCCACGCGGGTCGGCGAGCCGCACTGAGCGCAAAAGCGATGGCGGGCGTGCCAGTCGAGTATGCAGCGGGCCTGCGCGAGGATGGCGGCTTCGCCGACGGCCAGGTCGGGAGCGAGGGCGCGCACGTCGATCAGCTCCGTGTCGACGTCGGCGGCGATGCTCGCCCCGGTCGCGTCGATCGCGAAGTGCGCACGGCCGTCGCCGAGGCCGAGAAAGATCAGCTGTGCGCCCGCGTCGATCCGGTCGCGCCACAGCGCCACCGGTTGCCAGTCGAGCGCCGGCTTTGCCGTGCCGCGCGTGAAGGGCTTGAGGTCGCGCAGCGCCAGGATTCGGGTCGCCGGCTCGCCGAGCAATCCGGCGATCCACTCGCGATCGTCGCGGCGCTCGCTGGCGCGATCCAGGGGATTGCCGCCGAAGCAGTAGATGTCTTCCATGGCCGAGGCTACGCGCCTTTCACGAGCTGCATGAGCCGCCCGAGCGTAGCCAGCCGCGCGTCGAGCGTGGTACCGGCCGGCTCCACCCGCAAGGTCGTCAGACCGCTGGCCCGATAGACGCGCAGCCGTTCGCGGACCATGGCCTCGGTGCCCAGGAGGTTTGCCTTGAGCGCGATCTCGTCGGGCACGCGGGCCGCGGCCTCGTCGCGCTTGCCGTCGAGCCACAGGCGCTGAACTTCGGTTGCGGCGTCGGCGTAGCCGGCCCGCTTGAAGGCGTCGTTGTAGAAATTGTGCTGGCGCGAGCCCATCGCACCGAGCGTGAACGCGAGGCCCGGCTTGCGCGCGGCCGTCAGCCGCTCGACGTCGTCACCGAACGCGACGGCCCCGCCGGCCTGCAGATCGAGCTGCGCGAGCGTGCGGCCGGCGCGCTTGGCGCCGGCTTCGATGTGATCGAAGAAGATTCGGGCGTGATCCGGCATGAACGAGGTGCCGAGCCAGCCGTCGGCGATCTCGCCGGTCAGCTCGAGCCCGCGCGGCGAAAGCGTGGCCAGGTACACGGGGATGTCCGGGCGCGGCTGGGCCGAGGAGCGCAGCGCCTTGCCCTCGCCTCCCGGCCGCGGCAGCTCGTAGATCTGGCCCTTGAACGTCACGCGCTCGCCGCGCGCGGCGCGACGCACGATCTCGACGATCTCGCGCATGCGCGTCAGCGGACGATCGAAGGCGAGCCCATGCCAGCCTTCGATCACCTGCGGCCCGCTCACCCCCATGCCGAGCACGAACCGGCCGGACGACATCGACGCCAGGCTGAGCGCCGTCATGGCGACGAGCGCCGGCGTGCGCGTGCCGGCTTGCATGATCCCCGAGCCCAGGCGGATGCGCGAGGTCCGCGCCGCCATGAACGCCAGCGGCGTCGCCGCATCCAGGCCCCATGACTCGTGCGACCAGACGTAGTCGACGCCGAGACGCTCGGCCTCGGTCACGTACGTCGCGGCCTGCTCCCAGTTCTCGTTGGCCTCCAGCCGCAAGCCGATGCCGACGCGCATCAGGCGAGACCGGCGACCTTGGCGAGCTGCCCGGCGTGGTCGAGATCGTGCAGGCGAATGAACAGCAAGGTCTCGCGCCAGTTCAGCGGGCCGAAGAACGGATGCGCGATCGTCGCGTCGAGCCGCGCCGTCGGGTCCGCGCTGCGCACGCGCTCGAACAGCGCGCCGCGATCGCGCTCGAGCATGGCCCACCACTGTGAGAGCGCGCGCGGTGTCGTGTCGCGCGCGGCGACGTCGCGCGGCTCGCCGGGCGCCCGGCCGTCCAGGATCCGCACGATCGCATCGCTGAAGTGCCGGCCGGCCTCGACGACGTGCGCCATCACCTCGTTGGCGCTCCACTCGCCGGGCGCGGGCGGCTCGGCGAACCGAGCCTGCGGCACGGCGTTCGCGGCCTCCCGGAGCTTGGCCATCGCCTCTTGCACCTTGCCGATGAGCTGCTCCGGCGAGAGCTTCGCGCCCTGCGCCGTCAGATAGCTCCGAATGCGAAGCGACTCCTCGGTGGTCATGGCCGCGACTCTAGCACGAACAGCGAGGGCGGCCGGCGACCGAGGCTAGTGGGCAGTCACTGTACTCTTACGCGCCGACCCAGAAGTCGATCTCGCGCAGCGCGACGCTGCCCACCTTCAAGTAGCCGTGCTGCCACGTATCGGTATCCTGAAGCCCGTTCCAGCGCTTGCGCTTGGACTGAGTGCCACGCCGGAAACGCCAGCGGTATTGGTTGTACACGGCCATGATGTTGGTCGCGTATGCCGCGGCCAAGCTCGGGGCGTCTCGGATGACCAGCAGATTCTCGTCGTTCGTGCCGCTCGCCTTGGGGCCGAGGTTGTGCGAGCCGGTGAGCAGAATCGGGTGCGCGCTGAACGGATCGATCAGTACGACCTTGCTGTGAACCATGGCGCGGGCTTTGGGGAGCTTGAGGAGCTCGCGCCGGAACCACTCGGTCGCGGTGTCGATGGCGGCGGGAAGGACAACCTCGTAGTCGGCCTTTGCCCAGTTCTTGCCCTCGAACAGCTCGACGTTGTTCTTCTTCGTACTCGGATCCTGGTTGATCGCGCCATGAATGTACAAACGCTTTCCCGCCGCGCCGGCCCGCGCCCGGTCGATGATTCGATTGAGCAGGGTCTCCTTGGGGCCGGGATTGAACATCAGGAACAGGATCGCTTGCTTGGCGCCCTCGATCAGCTTGCGCGCCTGCTCGAGGTCTACCCGATCGATGGTCGGCGTGAACCAGACGCGTACTGGAGTCTTCGCGACGTTGACGTCGCGCGGCTTTGAGTCGCTCTGCTTCAGCGACGCGGGCGTTGTCTCGGCCGCAGCCTTGAGAAGCTCCCACTGCGCTCGGTACTCCGCGGCGAGCTTCGGGTCGTCGATCAAGACGGAGTTGTTGGCCTGAGTGCAGAGCCCCGTCTGTGTCCAGTTCTGGCTACCCGTCCATACCCAACGGGGCTTGCCCTTCGCGTCACACACGACGAGGAACTTGTTGTGCCCGAGTGCCCGCGGCGACACCATCCGGTCGTGGAGATCGATCTTGGCCTTGAGACGTTTCCGAGCCGGCGCGTTCTGATCGTCGCCCTTCTTCTTCACGCTCCCGTTCGCGAGGACGACGTGGGCCCGTTTTCCAAGCTTGGCGAGCGCGTCCTCGAGCTGCTTGTCTTTCAGCTCGTAGAGGGCGGCGTAGATGTCGTGCTTCGCTTTCGCGGCGGAGCTCATGAGGTCGAAGAGCTTCGAGCCAAGAGGCCCGGTGAGAAAGTTGCGGAAGGGATCGCCGGGGGTTGCGATGACGGTCTCGAGCTTCTTGGTCTGGAGGTTGTCGCCCGTGATGCCGAGGCGACGCGAGACCCACTGCGCCGCGACGATCCCGCGGTTGAAGTAGGCCTGGACCTTGGGCGTGACCTCATGGCTCAGCGTGATTTCCTTCGTCCACTCGCTTGCATCGCCGTCGTCGGGGCGAAGATTGTCCTTGTCCGGGCCCACCATCGGGATGACGCGGTACTGAACCTTGTCTCCCGGATTGGCCATGTAGTCGGTCCACTGATATTTCTGGATCGGCCAGTTCGTCGAAGCCCGCCGCTCGCCCTCTGCGTGGGCCTGGCCTTCGAAGCCGACCCACGTGCTGACCGGCTCCTCGACGCCGTTGCGCCGTCTCAAGAGGGCGAAGCCGCGGCAGGCGGGAATGAAGCCCTTCGGTTTCCACGCTAGGAAGACATCGTCGCCGTTGTGATAGACCGCTACCTTCATCGCGGGCCCCCGGTTCGTCGCGGTCAGTTCCGCTCGAGCAGGCTCAGCAGCGCGTACGTCAGTCTGATGCGATCCCAGTCTTGAGGCCCGGGAACGTCTATCACGGCGTCGCCGTGGTCCGGTCCGTCCAGATCGTGAATGATCCTGGCGCCCGGGATGACGGTGCGCTCGACCGACACGAGGCCGTCGTTGTGCGGCTCGCCTTTGAAGAACGGATCGGTGAGGGTCCGCAGCGCCGAGCGGCTCATCGGCGCCGCGCTTCCGTACGCCACGATCGAAATTCGCGCGACGATCTTGTCGATCTCCGCCGCGTTCCGGCGGAGATACTCGACGCGGTCGCTGGTCCTGAGCGAATCCAGCGCCCCCAAGCTGCCCTTGAAAAGGTGTTCGAACACCACGGATAGGACCGCCCGCTTGGCGGCCTCGAAGATCGCAGGGGTCGTCCCTGTCCCCACCAGGAAGTCCGCCACCGTCGAACCCTGGACCGCGCCCTGAATGGAGACCCATCCGGCGATCTTCTCCCGGACACTCGGATTGTTGATCAGCATCGTGAGCGTATCGACCGAGCCTTTGCTATGCGTGACGAGAATCACGGGCAGAGCGGCGGACTTCACCATTGCCACGATCGCGGTGGCGTTGACGTCCGGCGTGTTCTCGGAGTCGAAGGGCTCTCCGACCTTTCGCACAGGGCGACCGAGATTCTCGATGGCCTGCTTCTGGTCTTGCATCATGATGCCGATCCGGTCGAGCGTGTCCGTCAGAAACCCGCGGACCAGAACGAACTCCTTCCCGTCGAACTTCTTGCTCAGCTCGGCTCGCAGGACGCCTTCCGGCTTCTGCAGCTGATCTCGGTAGAGGTTCATGTCCGCCGGCGCCGGCGTTCCCGCGATGGGCGGTGTGGGATCGATCATGGTTGGCTCCTTGCGCTGGGTAATCAGGACTGTTTCAGTTCGATGCTTCCGTCTTGCCGTGCCGACGATCCTCGATGCGCGCCGGCGGGTCAATAGACCGGTCAGCGCAAATCTGGGATGGGACGGCAGCAGAACCGTCCCGGAAATCTCCTTGACAGTCCGTGTCGCGCCGCTGTACCTGAGGGCACCCGGAGGTGAAGCAGCTCACGGCTTTAGGTTGCGCACCGATGTAATGGAGTGACTCGACGACCAGGAGGGACACCCATGTGCAAGCTGTGCGACGACGGCAAGCCTCAGAGTCATTCCAATTCGCGGCGCGACTTCTTGAAGGCGACGGCGGCGTCGGGCGTCGCCGCGGCCGGCGCCAACCTGTTCGCGCCGCGGCCGGCCGACGCCCAACGCGACGACCCGCCCGAAGACCACGGCCGGCGGGACCGGCGCTACATCATCCGCGGCGGCGCGGTGATGTCGATGGACCCGAACGTGGGCGATTTCCCCAAGGCCGACGTGTTGATCGAGGGCAAGAAGATCCTCGCCGTCGGTCCGAACCTCCATGCCGGCGGGGCTACGGACATCGACGCGCGCGGGCGCATCGTCATGCCCGGCTTCATCGACACGCACCACCATCAGTTCGAGACGGTGCTGCGCAGCTTCCTCGCCGACGGCATCCTCATCAACGATCAGTCGAACACGCCGAGCTCGAACCCCACGTACTTCGAGTACATTCTGCTCACGTTCGCGCCGGTGTTCCGTCCCCACGACGTCTACATCAACGAGCTGTTTGGTGGACTGGCGCAGCTCGACAACGGCGTCACGACGGTCCACGACGTCTCGCAAATCCATCACTCGCCGGAGCACTCCGACGCCGCGATACAGGCGCTGTTCGATACCGGCCGCCGCGCGGCTTTCGGCTATTTCGAGAGTGCGGGGGCGGCCATTCTCGGCACCAATCCCGGCAACAAATATCCGGATGACGCGATCCGCATCAAGCGCCGGTGGTTCTCCTCGAACAACCAGCTCGTGACGATGATCATGGGCGGCGAGGTCTACCTTCCCAACTACGAGAAGGCCTGGAAGATCGGGCGCCAGCTCGGCTTGCAGATTGCGGCGCACATGCTTTCTCCATTCAACATTCGCCCCACGCTGGATTTGCTCGCCCAGAACAAGGGTGGCGACAGCGGTACGCTGGGGCTAGGACCCGACAACCTCTTCATCCACATGACGGGAATGTCGGACTTGGGTTGGCAGGGCGTCAAGAACGCCGGCGTGCAAGTCTCGGTCGCGTTTCCGATCGAGATGAACATGCGCCACGGTGAACCGCCGATCCTCAAGATGCAAAGCCTGGAGTTGGAGCCGTCGCTGAGCACGGACGTCGAGGTCACGATGACGGCGGACCTCTTCACCCAGATGCGCTCGGCGATGACCATGCAGCGCATGCGCGTGAACCAGATGATCCTCGAGCAGGGGGAGTTCCAATCTCCCTCTGAATGGCCCACGCCGACCCCGGACAAGCCCAAGCTGCTCAACGTTCGCGACGTGCTGCGCTTTGCCACCGTCAACGGCGCGAAACACCTGCGACTCGACAGCAAGGTGGGCTCGCTCACCCCGGGCAAGGAGGCCGACATCATCATTCTCGACGCCACCACGCTCAATGTGGCGCCGCTCAACCATGTGCCTGGAGCGGTGGTCTCGCTGATGGACCGGACGAACGTCGAGACCGTCATCGTGGCGGGTAAGGTTCGCAAGTGGAAGGGACGCCTGCTCGACGTCGATCTCGATCATCTGCGGCGGCAGCTCGAGGCCTCGCGCGACTTCATTTTCTCCGCGGCGGGCGTCCCTCAGGACCTGTTCCGAGGCAACTGAGACGCGTCGGAGAGGCCGGGCAGTAGCGTGGGACGTGAAGCGGCGCCCGCGCCGATGAGGAGGCAGCGATGACGGACTCTCTGCATTGGGTCGGTACGTGGACGGCGGCGCCCGCGCCTGGCGAGGGCGCCGCTTTCAGTAACCATACGCTGCGCATGATCCCGCGGCTGAGCCTCGGTGGCCGCGTGCTGCGCGTGCGCATCTCGAACGCGTACGGCGTCCGGCCGCTGGCGATCGGCGCCGCGTACGTCGGCGTGCGCAGCGCGGGGCCGGGCGTCGTCCCCGGCTCGAGTCGTCGGCTCACCTTCGGCCGTGAAGCGAGCGCGGCGATCGCCGCCGGCGCTCACATCGTCAGCGATCCGGTCGAGCTCGAGCTGGCGCCGCTGGCCGACGTGGCCGTCAGCGTGCACCTGCCGGGTGACCTGCCCGCGAGCTTCGGTATCACCGGGCGCTACGCGCGGCAGACCAACTACGTGTCGCCGCCCGGCAACTTCGCGGCTGACGAGATCATGCCGGTCGGTCGTCTCACCGACGACTGGTATTTCGTGTGCGGCGTCGATGTCTTGGCGCCGCCCCAGACCGGGGCCGCCATCGCGCTCGGCGATTCGCTGACCGACGCCAACATCTCGACGCACGACGGCCATCACAGCTGGCCGTCACAGCTCGCGCGGCGGCTCGTCGCCCGGGCGAGCGGCCGACCGATGGCGGTGATGAACCAGGGGCTCGGCGGCAACCGGATCCTGCACGACATCCGCGGCGACAGCGGCCTGCGCCGCTTCGACCGCGACGTGCTGGCGCAGCCCGGCGTGACGCACGTGGTGATCATGCTCGGGACCAACGATCTGCGGAACCGCCCCGGCAAGGCCGAAGAAGAAGTGACCGCGCCGCAGATGATCGCCGGGCTCAGGCAGTTCGCGGTGCGAGGTCAGTCGCGCGGAATCAAGGTGATCGGCTGCACGCTCACGCCGTTCGAGAACGAGACGTTCCTGCCGGGCGCCTGGAATCCTCGGCGCGAGGCCGTGCGCCAGGCCGTCAACGACTGGCTGCGCAAGGCCGAGGGTTTCGACGCCGTCGTCGATTTCGACCGGGCGCTCCGCGATCCGGCGCATCCGACGCAGATGCTGGCGATCTACGACTGCGGCGACCATCTGCACCCGAGCGATCTCGGCTACCGCGCGATGGGCGACGCGATCGATCTGGCTTTGTTCGAGTAGCTAACCGCGCGAGGGCAGGGCGGCGGCGAAGCTGCCGCTGATCAACGTCTCGCCCTTCTGGTTGACGGCCTCGAGCTCGCCTTCCACGAGCTTGTCGGCGCCCTGCTGGAGCTTCTTCGTCACGCGCCCCCGGCAGATCACCGTGTCGCCCGGCCAGGCGCGCGTGGCGAAGCGCACCTTGTAGCGCCGCACGTTGGGCCGTCCCGCGAACGCCGTGATCACACGGCTCAGAATGCTCGCGTTCAGCATGCCCATCGCGAACACCGTGGGATTGCCCGAGGCCTCGGCGAACGTCTGATCGTGGTGGATCGGGTTGAAGTCGCCGGACGCGCCGGCGTACTTCACGAAGTCGGTCCGCGTCAGCTTCTCCACCCGGATCTCCGGCAGCGCGTCGCCTTCCTTGACGTCCTCCCAGTAGCGCTTGTCAGCCATCGTGTCCTCCTTGTATGTCTCAGGCTCGGGCCAAGGTTAAGCTGGCTCGGGTGAAGGTGGCCGGAAGCCCGCATTCTCCTCGGTCTGCCAAGGCCGTGACTGAGCTTGGCGCTCCGGCCACTGTTCCATCAACGAACCCGAACAGTCGCTTGGGCCGGACGGCGAGCCCGCATGCGCAAGGACGGGTCATGGAACCACTCTTCGTCGGCATCGACGTCGCCAAGGAACGTCTCGATGTGCACCTCCAGCCGGGCGGCGAAACCTTCACCGTCGCTCGCAACGACCAGGGGCTCGCCGATCTCGTGCGCCGGCTGCAACCGCGCGGGGTGACGCTCATCGCGCTCGAGGCCACCGGCGGATACGAAGTCTTGGTGGCGGCGACGCTCGCCGCCGCGGCCCTGCCGGTGGCGGTCGTGAATCCCCGCCAGATCCGGGACTTCGCGCGCGCGACCGGCCGCCTGGCGAAGACCGACCGCCTGGATGCCCACACGATCGCCGTCTTCGCGGCGACGGTGCGCCCGGCGGCCCGGCCCGTCGCCGACGCGCACGCGCGGCTGTTGGGGGAGTTGGTGGCTCGGCGGCGCCAGCTCGTGGACATGCTGGTCGCGGAACAGAACCGCCGGCGCCTGATCGAGGAGCCGGCCCTCCGGCGGCGCGTGGATGCCCATATCCAGTGGCTGGAGTACGCCGTGCGCGAGCTCGACAGCGACATCGACACGACGGTGCGCTCCTCTCCGATCTGGCGCGCGACCGACGATCTCCTCCGGTCGGTCCCGGGTATCGGGCCGATCACCGCGCATACCTTGATCGCCGAGCTGCCGGAACTCGGTCGCCTCGATCGCCGGAAGATTGCCGCGCTCGTCGGGGTCGCGCCGATCAATCGCGACAGCGGCACGTTGCGTGGACGGCGGATGATCGCCGGCGGTCGCGCGGTCGTGCGGCACGTGCTGTACATGGCGACGCTTTCAGCCATCCGCCACAACGCGGTCATCGCTGCCTTTTACCTGCGTCTCGTCAATGCCGGTCGCCCCGGCAAGCTCGCGCTCACCGCCGCGATGCGTAAGCTCCTCGTGATCCTCAACGCCATCCTTCGCGATCAGCGCCCATGGCAACCCGCTTGACTCGCAAGACAGTCGCTCAGTCCTTCACGACCTGGCCGGTCTCGATGCTGACCGAGCGCGCCCGGGCCACGAGCGTGCCCTGCTGATTGCGGTACTCCGTTTCGGTCACGGCGAAGCTCATGCTGCCACCGCGCTTGCCTGGCTTCTCGAACACGTCGACCACCGTGCTTACGGCGGTGAGCACGTCACCGGCGTGGATCGGCGCCAGGAACTCGTACTCCTGCTCGCCGTGCAGGACGCGTTTGAGGTCCATCGGCAGGTGAGGCCGTCCGCGCCCGTCGTCCCAGTGGCTGGCCGTCTGCAAGAACGTCACGGGCGGCATGATGCCGCCGGCCTCGCGCTTGGCGTACGCCTCGTCGAAGTAGACGGGATCGTCGTCCTTGATGGCGCGCGCGAACTCGCGGATCTTGCCGCGCTCCACGTGCATCGTCACGGGCTCGCCCTTCTGGCCGATGAAGCTCTTGTCGATCGGCATGGCCTCTCCTGTCTCGCTCGGGATCGCGAACCGGCCCCGATCATACCCGAAGCGGCGGCGGCGCCCGGAACGAGCTATCCTCTGGGGCGAGCGGCACTCGAGCGAGAAAGGGACCGACATGATCACCAAGTTCGACAGCCTCTACGCCGGCCACGTGGACATGGACGATATCGGCTACGGCGGGACCGCCGTGAACAGCCGCGTATTCCCGAACGACCACCTCGTCACGACGTTGAGCAAGGCGCGCAACCTGGCGCGGCTGCTCGACCGGTGCGGGTACGACACGTTCTGGCTCGCCGAGCACCACTTCCAGCGCGAGGGCTACGAGTGCATCCCGAACGTGCTGATGATGGCGCTCGACCTCGCGCACCAGACCCAGCGACTCAAGATGGGCTGCGGCTTCAACATCGCCCCGATGTGGCACCCGCTGCGCCTCGCCGAGGACTTCGCGATGGCCGACGCGCTCACCGGCGGCCGAGTGCGCTTCGGCGTCGGGCGCGGCTACCACACGCGCGAGGTCGACACGTTCGGCTCGCCGCTGCTCGATCAGGCCGCCAACCGCGAGCTCTTCGAGGAGCAGGTGGAGATCATCTTCAAGGCGTTCAACAATGCCGCGTTCTCGCATGAGGGCAAGCACTACACGATTCCCGCGCGCGTGCCCTATCGCGGCTACGACTTGAAAGATCTGACGCTCGTGCCGCGGCCCGTGCACCCCGTCGAGTGCTGGCAGCCCATCCAGAGCGCGACGCCGCGCGGCCTCGACTTCATGGCCAAGCACGGCATCAAGGGGCTCATCGGCGGCGGCGTCGCCGAGGGTGGGGCGATGCGCGGCGTGATCGAGGCTTATCGCGACGCCAATCGCCGGGCCGGGCGCGAGACCGAGCTGGGCGAGGGGCTCTGCATCGGCTTTCATTTCCAGCTCGCGGCGACGAAGGAAGAGGCCGTCAAGGCTGCCGCGGGCTACTTCGAAGAGAACCTCAAGATGTTCGGCCCGCTGCGCCTGGTCCGCTCGCTCTCAGAGGAGCAGATCGACGCGATGGCCGATCCCAAGCGCGCGCCCTACGCCGGGCTACCGACGATCGAGGAGGCGGCGGCGCGCGGCGCCTACCTCTGCGGTCCGCCGGCACAGATCATCGACACGTTGATGCGGCTGGAGAAGGACTACCCGGGGCTCGATCGGGTGTCGGTCAGCCATCCGATGGGCGCGTCGGAGTCGATGATGCTCGAGCAGCTCGAGTGGTTCGCCGCCGACGTCATGCCGGCGTTCACGAGCCGGTCTCGCTGACGCATGCGCGATCCTCGGGCGCTCATCAGCACGGTCGAGCTCGCGAGCCTCATGGGGCAGCCGGCCCTGCGCGTGTACGATTGCACGACGTATCTCGAGCCACCGCCGCCGGGCAGCGACGATCCGTACGTCGCCGTGCCTGGACGTCGAACCTTCGAGGAGGCGCACATTCCCGGCGCCGACTTCCTCGACCTGCAGGGCGAGTTCTCCGACACGACGACGCGTCTACGCTTCATGATGCCGGCCACGAGCCAGCTCGAGGCGGCGTTCGGCCGGCATGGGCTCGGCGCGGACACTCGCGTCGTGCTCTACAGCATCGGCACGATGATGTGGGCGACCCGCTTCTGGTGGATGCTCCGCTCGCTCGGCTTCGACGGCGCGGCGGTCCTCGACGGCGGCTTCGACGCGTGGAAAGCCGAGGGCCGACCGACCGAGAGCGGCCCGGCTCGCGGCTACCCGGCGGCCACCTTCAAGGCCGCGCCGCGCGCGGGCTTCTTCGTGGACAAGCGTGCGGTGCTGGCGGCGACGAAGGAGCCGTCCACTGTGATCGTCAACGCGCTCGGCCCGCAGTTCCACAAGGGCCTGGAACCGAGCCGCTACGGACGTCCGGGGCGTGTGCCCGGCAGCGTCAACGTTCCGGCGGCCACGCTCGTGAGCGCGGCGAGCAAGGGCTTCACGAGCCTGGCCGACGCCGCGGCGAAGTTCGAGGCTCAGGGCGTCACTCGGGACAAGCGCGTGGTCTGCTATTGCGGGGGTGGGATCTCGGCCACCGTCGATCTGTTCCTGCTGCACCAGCTCGGCTACGACACGCTCACGCTCTACGACGGTTCCATGGGAGAGTGGGCGAGGGATCCTTCGCTGCCGATCGAAACGGATTGACCGGAGGAGCGGCATGACGGGCACGGACATCAAAGGCCTCGGCGTATCCACGAAGTCGGCCGACGCCGTCCGATCGTACGAGCGCGGGCTCGATCTGTTTTTGCGCTGGCGCACCGGCGCCCTGGAAGCCCTGGACGCCGCAGCGCAGAGTGACTCGCGGTTCGCGCTCGCCTATTGCACCAAGGCCTACATCGCCTGGCGCATGGGGCGAGCCGACCTGGCCACCGCCGCAGCCCATCAGGCCACCGCGGTCGGCGGCGACGTGCGCGACGATCGGGAGCGCCTGCACGTGCGGGCGGCCGACGCGCTCCAGCGCGGCGACCATCCCGCTACCTACGACTTCCTCGGCCAGATCGCGGCGCGCTATCCGACCGATCGGATCGCCGTGCGGATCATCGGTCTCAACTGCATCACCCAGGGCGACTATCGCGGCGGCATCGACATCGCGCGGCGGAGCCTCGAGGCCGATCCCGACGAGCCGCAGTACCTCACCATGCTGGGATTCTTCCTGGAGCAGTCGGGCTACAACGACGAAGGACTCGCGGTGAGCCTGCGCTCGCTCGCGCGGGACCCGACCAGCCTCTACACGTACCACGCGGTCGGCCACGCGTATCAAGCGCGCGGCGACTATCGCAACGCGCTCGAGACGTTCGAGCGCGCGGCCTCGCTCGAGCGCTACGCGCACGTGCTCTGGCATCTGGCCGAGGCGCAGGCGCTGCTCGGCCACGAGCGCATGACGCGAGACTACTGGGGCTCGACGACGCCCCCACTGCCGCTCTACGAGCGCATCGAGCTGCTCTGGCGTCTCGAGATGCTGCGCGGCGCCTCGACGGATGCGGCGACGTGGCGGGATCTCGCCAACCAGGGCGAGCGAATTCTCCGGGAGTACGCCGACTGGCAGACGACGTGGATGCACCACTGGCTGGGCGTGGCGTTCGCGAAGGCCGGTGACTGGGCGCGGGCGGAGCAGCAAGCGGAACGCTTGCGGAAAATGCCGGCCGGCCGCGCCAGCGGCCACTGGTCGACCGTCGGCGTCGCGCTGCTCGAAGGCGAGATGGCCGTCATCCGCGGCGACCTCGACACTGCGGCGCGGGTCATGGCTCCGGCGATCGACGAGCTTCACAGCATGGGCGGCGGCAGCCGCGAGCAGAAGGACATCTTCCGCGACGTCTTCATGGAGGTGTATCGCCGCCTCGGCCGCGTCGAGCGGGTGATCGAGCTGGCGCAGCAGCGTCTGCTCGCGAATCCCCACCACGCTCAATCGCTCGCCGCGCTGGCGTGGGCATACGAGAAGAACGGCAACGCGCCGCTCCAGCGGCAAGCCTGTCGGCAGTTGGTCCAGCGCGCCGGCGAGGCGGGGCTCTGCGCGGAGGCGCCCGAGCTGGCCGCCGCGCAGCGAGTGCTTCAGACCGCGCCGTAGGGGGAGCGCGCTCTCACCGTCGTCACGGTCAGTCCTCGGCGGAGAGCATGTACCCGATGCTCCGGATCGTGTGGAGCAGCCGAGGCCGGCCCTCGCCGTCGATCTTCCGGCGCAAGTAGCTCATGTAGACCTCGACCAGATTGCTCTGGCCGGCGAAGCCCAGCCCCCAGACGTGATCGAGCACCATCGTTCGCGTGACCACGCGGCCCTCGTTGCGGATCAGGTACTCAAGCAGGCACGCTTCGCGGCCGGTCAGCGAGATCGCGCGGCCCGCGCGGGTTGCTCGGCGGCTCGCGGGATCGAATCGCAGGTCGCCCACCCGTAGCTCGCACGGCTCACGGGTGCCGGCGCGCCGCAGCAGTGCACCGACGCGCGCGCGCAGCTCGTCGTCGGCGCAGGTCCTCGCGGCCACGTCGTCGGCGCCGAGGTCCAGGCCCCGGATCGTGTCGCCGACGTCGCGGTGCGCGGTCACGAGCAGCACCGGCGTCGACACGCCCCACTTGCGGAGCGCCTCCAGCACCGCGAAGCCCTGGGCTCCCGGCAGATCCGTGTCGAGCACGATGAGATCGTGCGTTCGGCCGTCGAGCATGACGTCGCGAACCGGCGTGGTGTGGCTCGCGGTCACCGCGTCGAATTTCGCCTCGCGCAAGACGCCGGCGATCCTGCTGCCGGTCGCAGGATCTTCAGCCACCACGAGAACTCTCGGCGAATGGTCAGCTCGGGCGACGGCCATGACACGACACCTCAGACCACGATCCCAGTGTAGACCCGGCTGGCAATCGAGGCGGCCGCGCGGCGAGCTACCGCGGTCTGTCGGCCTGGATCAGCTTCACGAGCTTTCGGGCTAGAAGCTGGTCGCGGGGCGTGACGTAGGTGATCCGAACCACGTCGCCCGGTTGCAGAGTCACCAGCGCGTCGGCTGCCGACTCGTTGACGGAGAAGACGGAATCCATCACCCTGCCGCTCACCACGGATCTCACCGTGAGAGCTCGAGCCGCGCTGTTCACGGTCAGTACCTCGGCGGTCATCGTCTGCTCGGGAACCGCGGCTGCCAGCCGACCGTCTGCGGGCCGACCGACGGCACCTTGGGCGAACGCCCAGGTCGGGCTGCCGAGTGTGCCGAACGCCAGAGCCAATGCAAGCATCGCAGTGCTGTTGCTCATGAAAGGCCTCCTTCCCATAACCTCACGAAGAGGCTGACAGGCGAGTCTGAGAAAGAGATGAAGGTTTGCTGAGAGCCTGAGAAGCCGCGCCGAACGGACGAGACTACCGCGCCCGGTCGAGCATGTAGCCGACGCCGCGGATCGTGCGGAGCAGCGGTCGGTCGCCCTCGCCGTCGAGCTTGCGTCGGAGATAGCCGACATAGACGTCGACGATGTTGCTCGCGGCGTCGTAGTCCGGCCCCCAGACGTGCTCGGCGATCATGTCGCGAGTCAAAACCTGTCCCGGGTTGCGCAGGAGGTACTCCAGCACCGCGTACTCGCGGGCGCTCAGCGCGATGCGCCGGCCGGAGCGGGTGACGCGATGGGCGGCCGGATCGAGCGTCAAGTCACCGAGCGTGAGACGCGGCGGCCGATACGCCAAGCGCCGTCGAAGGAGCGCGCGAGCGCGGGCAAGAAGCTCGTCGAAGGCGAATGGTTTCGGCAAGATTGCGTCGGCGCCGCGATTCAGCCCGCTCACGATGTCGCCGCTCGCGTCGCTGCCGGTCAGCAGCAGCACCGGCGTATCGATCTGAGCCGCGCGCAGCGCGGTCAGGATCTCGAGCCCGCTCGGCCGCGCCAGCTCCGCGTCGAGAATCAGGAGGTCGAACGGAAGGTCGTCGGCCAGTCGGTCGAGCGCGCCCTCGCCATCGGGCGCGAGCTGGGTGGAATGGCCTTCCTCCTTGAGGCCTCTGCCGATGAGCCTGGCGAGGCTCGGTTCGCACACGGAAATCAGCACGCGCACGTCGACGCCCTCCGCTCCAGCCTAACGCGCCTCACGAGCCCCTGCGAATCCACGGCGAGCCCGGGCCCGCTGGCCGCGGGCCGGCTGGTTTCCGAGCGGATCGTGCACTATCCTTCGCCGTGGAGTTCGGCGACGCCGCTCCGTGCGGGAGGCGGCGGGGAGGAGCAACATCGTGGCAGCGACGCCTGACGCCCAGAACGCGCCGTTTCGTCTCGACGAGGCGACGATCGATGAGCTGCACGCGGCGATCAAATCGGGCCGCATCACGTGCGTCGCCGTCGTGCAGCACTACATCGATCGCGTGCGCGCCTACAACGGCGTCGGCAGCCTGCTCGTGACCGAGGACGGGCTGCCGATACCCGAGGCGAGGGGCGCCGTGCGTGGGCTGGCGCCCCTCCGGTTTCCCATCGAGACCGTCAAGGCGTCGACGATCCTGCCCGATCTGCACAAGTACAAGGGCGCGCCGCTCGAGCTCGGACGCATGGAGGCGACGGCGTCGGATGCCGAGGTCCAGCAGCAGTACGGAATGATCGTGGGCAAGCCGAACGCCGGCCAGGTGAACGCGCTCGCCACCCTCAACATCCGCGGCGAGCGGTCGGTGACCTGCCGGGGCGACTTCGACCGGCATCCGTCCGCGGGGCCGTTGCCGCCCGGCGCGCCGCCGGTGTGCGAGATGTTCCGTCGGCTTCCCGACGCGCTCGAGCGCGCGGCGGAGCTCGACCGCACATACGGCCGCAATCCCGATCTCGAGAAGATGCCGATGTACGGCGTCGTGTTCTCGTTCAAGGATCCGTTCGACACGAAGGACATGCGCACGACGGCCGGCGGCGACGCGCGCTACGATATCGACTTTCCGGCGCGCGACCACGTGCTGGTCGATCAGCTCCGCAACAAGGGCGCGATCATCTTCGCCAAGGCCGTCAACACGGAATACAACGGCCGCGCCGGCAATCCCGGCGGCCCACACGCGCCCGACAAGGTGTTGCCGTCGACGCTCGGCTATCAGCGCAGCACCTGGGGTGGCAATCCCGCCAATCCCTACGACACGACGCGGTCGGCCTCGCTGGGCTCGAGCTCGGGCTCCGGCGTGTCGGTCAGCGCGAACCTCGTCATGGCGAGCCTCGGTGAGGAGACGCGCGCGTCCTGTCGCGGGCCGGCCAACCACAACGCGGTCGCGCTGATCCTGCCCCACAAATCGATGCTCGGATTCAACGGGGGCGCCATCGGCGCAGATATCTATTGCGACCGCAGCGGCATCCTCTGCCGGACGATCGGCGATTGCGCCAAGGTGCTCGACGCGCTGAAGGATCCCGTCGAGGGCTACTACGACCCGCGCGATCACTACACGACCGTGCCGCGCTCCTCGGTGCTCGGCACGCCCTACGCGCGCCACGCTGGGATGTCGGGAGCGCCCGGCGCGCTCAAGGGCCTGCGGCTGGGCGTCGTGCGCGAATCGATGGTCTATCCGCCGGGCTCGAGGAGCGAGGAGCCGATCGTCACTGCGGCGGCGCGGGAGATCAAGACAGTCCTCGGTCAGCATCTCGGCGCGATGCTCGTCGAATCGTCCGATCCGCTCTGGCAGCGCGACCCGGAGCTCGACGCGATGACGACCGATTTCCGGCGGGCGCTCGCGCGCCTGGTGCCGCTCCTGATGCCCGACCTCTTGTTCCGGCTCGGCCGCGACGGCCGCCCGCTGTTCAAGGAGCTCGCGGCGGCGATCGTGCCGACCGAATTCGCGCCGGGGAAGGTCTTCGGCACTGGCACCATGAAGCCGATCGACTACTGCGTGGAGCTCGCTGAAGGCCGCATCGCGCCGCCGGCGAACCTCGACATCGCGACCATCCAGGACCAAGAGCTCGCGATGGCCTTCAGATTTCACGTCCCGCAATATCTGACTCGCCGCGCGGCGGACTGGAAGGCGCTCGGCTTCACCGAGACGCTGGTCGATTTTGCGACGCTCAACGCAAGGTCGAAGTTCTGGGGCGACGACGGGCGCGCGGCGTTCAAGAACTGGGAAGAGGTGAGCGACCCGCGCAATCCGGTCGGGGGCCGTCAGGGCGTCGACGAGCGCATCATGCTGCGTGAGCTCTTGCGCCGGGTCGACATGATGGTGCTGCTCGAGAATCGCCTGGACGCGCTGGTTCGGCTGCACACGCCGTTTCCGCCGGGGAAGATCGGCGGCGCGTACCAGCCGGGGCTGCCCGGAAATCTCCGGCCCGAAACGTTTTACGGGCCGAATGCGGGACTGACCGAAGTGTTGATTCCGGCCGGCTTCGTGACGACCGTCTACGATCCAGTGTTCGCGCTGAGCCCCGAGGGCACGCGCTACGTGCCGGTGCCGTCGGATACGCCGACGATCGTTCCCGAGCCCGGGCTGCCGTTCTCGCTGGTGTTCCGCGCCGAGCCGGGCCGGGAGGACGTCCTCTTGAAGATCGCGTCGTCGTACGAGGCCGCCTCGAGGCGCCGCATCCCGCCGCCGGCGTTCGGGCCACTAGCCGCGCGATAGCGCGTCGACCAGCTCTGCCAGGCGTGGAACCTCGTCGAGCCGATCGACCAGGCCTTCGACCCGCGCGACGCCGGCCGTGCTCAGGACCACGCCCGCCAGCTCGCGGAATTTCCCGCGGAGCTCGTCTTCTCGGTACGGGTCCTGATAGTCGCCGCGCGCGCTCTCGCGCAGTCGCGTCACCTGACGGCCGTCGGTGAAGGTGACGGTCACGCGCGCGGGCTTGAGCCGGGGCACGGCGGCGCTGAGCTCGGGATCTTCGCGCACCGTGACGCGCCGCCGGAACGCGGCGATCGCCGGATCGCGAACCGTCGCGTCGGTGAAGGCGTGATAGCCCGCGTTGCCGCGAAGGACTAGCGCGGCCGCCGCGTGGGGCAGCGAGTACTTGGCCGCGAAGTAATTGGCGGGGTTGGGCTCGCGCATGTTGGCGGCGAAGCGATAGGTGGCCACGTCGATTCGCTCGATGGCGGCGGGCTCCGGGCGAACCTCGCCGAGGATGTCTTCCAGCGCGTCGAGCGCCGAGTAGATCGGATTGCAGCAGGCGCGCAGACGGAAGTAGTTGCGCGCGATTTCCCAGCGCTGCCCGAGCTCCTCCGTGACGGCCTCCGGCCTGAATCCGTCGCCGACCAGCTGGCCGAAGGCTTCCTCGATGGCGTCGGGCTGTGCGGCGACGCCGGCGAGCGCCAGCTCGGGCGCGAGCGCGCCCGCGAAGCCGCTCATTCCGCCGGCGACGTTCAACGCGGTGGCTCCCGCAACGGCGTTCGTGTAGCCCGGAGTAAGAACGAGGATCGCGCCGACTCTGAGCGCGAGGCTCGTCTGCTCGCCCGTGAGCCCGCGCAAGCGCGCGCCGGCCGCGACCGCGCCGAGCAGCGGCGCCTGCCCGTTCTGATGGGCCAGCGGCCGCGCCGACAACCCCGCGCCGAGCCGCGCCGCGACCTCGTAGCCGAAGATCAACGCCGCCAGGACGTCGCGCCCCGAGCGCTCGAGCCATTCGCCGCTGGCGAGCGCCGTCGGCAAGACCTGGACGGCGCCCTGGCAGGACACGTAGCGATGGCCTTCGCACAGCTCGATCGAGCGCCCGGCCAGCCCGTTCAGTAGCGCCGCGGTCCGTGGATCCGCGGCCGGCCAGCCGGGCGCATAGACCGTCGCGCCTCGACCGCCGGTCGCGGTCAGCCGCGCCCGCGCGCCGGCGACCTCCGGCTGTATGGAGCCTGCGAGGATCACGCCGAGCGTGTCCAGCAGGACGAGCCGCGCGTGCGCGCGGACGGCCGAGGGAATCGCCTCCCACGGCGTGACGGCGGCGAAGTGCGCCAGCTCCTCGATCGCTTTACCCATAGCATCCGGATCATAGAGCGTCGAGCGCGCGTCGGCTACTGCGGTCGGGGCTGGAGCCGGTCAGCGGCGGGGCGAGAGCTCGGGCGTCGGGACCGCGGCGCGCCGGGCCGGCTCGGCGGCATCGCCATCCGGCGAGAGACCGAGCTGGCGCGCCAGCTCGGTGAGCGCTGCGTCCACGTCCGCGGCGATGAGCTCGGTCTCCGCGGGCGAGCACTGATACGGGTCGGCGATGGAGGGCTTGGGCGGATCCAGCAGCGCGCCGAGCATCACGATCTTGTCGAGGTGGTACGGGAACGTCAGGCTCATCGCCTCGAAGTTTCGCGAGTCGAACAACACCACCAGATCGCTGTCGCCCAGGATCTTCTCGTTGAGCGTACGCGACCGGTGCTCGGCGAGCGTGACGCCTCGGGCCCACGCTGCGGCCTGCACGTTGTCGGGCGAGCGGTGCCCACCCAGCGGAAGGAACCCGGCCGACATGACCTTCATCGCGGGAAACCGCTGCCGCCACAGCGCCGCCGCCAGAGGACTGCGGCAGATGTTGCCGGTGCACACGAAGAGGATCGTCGACCGCGCCCCGAGGGCGTGAAGACGCGTAACGTTTGCCGCGTGCTGTCGCAGCGCGGCGGACGAGTGGAGCCGCGTCTGCCGGTAGTTCTGAAACGCGCGCGCCTTGTCTTTGAGGAACAGCGCGGTGTTCTCGAGGAACGGACCGAGATCGGTCCACGCGAAGTGATCCCAGCTCTCGCGGCCGATCAGCGGTCGCAGGAACGAGAGCAGCTCACGTGAGTGCGCCGGACCGGAGCGGCGGATCTGGCGCGCGATCCAGTCGAGATCGGCCGGGACGAGGCGCGTGTAGTAGGGCCGGCGGTAGCGCGGCTGCGGGCCGGGGTCCGCGTCGGTTGCGAGGCAATATAGGCCCTGCGGAAAGTCCACGCCGGCGTCGATGGCGAGGGCGATCGAGCCCCACAGTCGGGGCCTGATCTCCATGAGCCAGAAGCGGCCGGTCGCAGGCTCGTATTTGAATTCGACCATCGCCACGCCGTGCCAGCGAAGGTGGTCGAGCAGAGTCGTCGCCGCCTGCAGCAGCGGCGCGGGCGGGGTGATCGACCGGCGGTAGAAGCTGCCGCTTCCGAGTCCTCCGGTCGTGCCCTCGTGAAGCCGCTCGTGCGCGAAATACCAGACCAGCTTGCCGTGGGCGTACAGGCACTCGATGCCGACGCCGATGCCCGGGACGGGCTGCTGCTCGAGCACTGGGCCGTGCTGAAGAAGCCGGCGCAGCGCTTCCTGACCCGCTTCGGCATCGCGAGCGAGGGCCGGAAACACCTCGCCCAGACCGTCGCGCGTCGCGACGACACTGGAAACCGGCTTGAGCATGCGCGGCAGCGGACCCTTCAGGATCGCGTCGCGGCTCTCGTGCGTGACCGACGACGGCACGCTGATGCCGAGCCGCCGCGCGGTGTCGACCGTCCGTGATTTGTCGAGCGCCACCTGTAACGCTTCCGGACTGGGCAGAACCGCGCACGCCCGCAACGGGTCGGACTCGGGCAGCTGCGCGAGGTGATGGAGGCTATAGCCCGCCGCCGGAATGATGAGCGAATAATCCGTCCCGAGCGCGCGCAGCCACTGCGCGAACTCGCGCGGATCCGGCGTGGACGGCTGCGCGATCGTCTCCGCCGCCCATCGCGAGCGGAACGCCGGACAACCCGCCCGTGCCGCCACGTGCACCGCGAGGCCGCGCTTCCCGAGCGACTGCACGGCTTCGACCGCGGCCCGGCTGGTGCCGTCCAGTATGAGGACCCGATCGGGCGCGGAGCGCTCAGCCACGGGCAGCTCTCGCCAAGCTCCAGGCAACGGCGCGCTCTACCATGGTCACGCCCGAGCCAAAATGGCGCGCGATCGGCTCAGCGTCCTCATCGAGCACAGCGCGCGCTTCACGGTGGTCTTCACAAGCAAAGACGTTTCAGGCCTCGTTTCGCCGCCCCGGTCGGGCTCATTGCCAGCCCCTCCATGAGGCGTCACGATGCATCTCGCGGCAATTCAGGCATTACCGAGGATGACCCCAGGGAAAACCCCGATGGCGGGGTGCTCCGAGCAACGTGGCTCAGAAGTGAGCGGTCCGGTCAGAGACGCGCCGGCCACGGCCGCGCCAATCTCCGGAACTCCTTGATCCGCTTGGTGTGTTTATTTCGGTATCGGAATTGCCACAGGGACTTTGGTATGGCTGAGTTCGACGCCCGCATGAGGCGCCCGTCGACGGTGGCGCAGTACGCTGGTCAGGTCGCCCAGTGGCTGCGGGAGGATCCGACCGTCTCAGCCGTCGAGATCCTGCGACGCGCTCAGGCCCTCGGCTACAACGGCGGCAAGAGCGCCCTCTACGAGCTGGTTCGCCGGGTCAGGACGCTCGACGAACGGCCGGGCGGGTCGCGACAGCTCATCGTCGTCGCGCCCGATCGAGAGCACCTCTACAACTTCTTCAAGCGCGCCTTCGAAGGCAACGCGACGGTTCAGGTGGTCCTAGACCGGCGGCTCGCGCCCCCGCCGAATTCCGAATCGGCGCCGAGTGCGCGCCCGCCCCGCAATCGGCGCCTCCCGCAGAGGACTGACGGCCTTCTGCGCGCGATCGGCTGGACGATCATCCGTCTGCGCGGGCCGAAGATCCGCCGCGGTCCTACCCCGACGGCCTCCTGACGCCCCTCAGCGTTCGAAGCGCGCGAGGCCCTCGGAGAGCCGACCCGCCGCCGTACCACCGATCAGCGCCGCCACCATCGTGATCGCGAACGCCACGACGGTGGGCCACACGCCAGGCATCATCGGCGCGAACGCGGGCGTCCGGCCGATCGTGAGCGCCCAGAACGCGAACAACCCCACCCCATAGAGCACGGTCGCCGACACCGGCCGGCGCCGCGGGTCGAGTGCGATCAGGAGCAGCACGGGCGCGAGCGAAAGCAGCCGCGCGAGCGATCCGCCCGGAGCGCTGCCCGGCGTGCTGCCGTTCTTCTGTGCGATCGCCTGTGTGACCGCGATCGGCGAGGTCGGATCCTTCGCGATCTCCTCCTCGATGAAGGACACCGGCTGGATGATCTCGAAGCCGACGCGCGCGATGTTGACGCCGATCGCGCCGATCGCGAGCCCGACGATCATCAGCACGACCGGCGTCGACCGCCGGCCCGTGAGGCGTACCGCCGTGATCAGCGCGAGCGGCAGGAAGAGCGCGCCGAGGATCGGAAACGCGTAGAACAAGACCCCGCCGTAGAGGTACGCGAGTCGGCTGGCCGGACGCAGTCCGATCGCGAGGCTGCCGTAGAACGCGGTCAGCGCGATCACGACGCCGAGATATCGAAGCCAGCTCTTCGGCGGATACGCCTCGAGGGCGATCAGCGCACACGCCAGCGTGTTGATCGTGACGCCGATCAGGCCCAAGAGATGGGGCGGGCTCCACAGCGTGACGTCGATACCGAACAGCCGGTGCCACAGATCGTCGATCGGCGCCGCGAGCACCGTGAGCGCGATGCCGCACGCGGCCAGAAGAAAGCCGGGTGTGCCGCTGAGCCCGACGATGCGTTCAGTGCCTCTCGCCGCGCGGCCCCGCAGGTGTCGCAGCGTGTCCCACGCCAGGACGCCGAAGCTGGCCAGGACGACGAGGGTCACGCCCGCGTAGGTCATCACGTGAGGTGGAATCCAGAACGAGTCCCGGCCGATTTGCACGTGCCACTGGATGTCCCACTGCACGCCCCAGGCGGCCACGAGGTTGGCGCCCAGCATGACCCAGAGTGCCAGGCGATAGAGCCCGAGCGATTCGACGCCGGTCGTGGAGCTCTCGGTGGACCGCCCGAGCAGCGCGGCCTGTACGGTGCTCATCGGTGCTTCTCCTTTGTCGGCGACTTCGTCGCGGCCGCCGGCGGCCGCAGAGACGTGCCCAGGCGTCGCAGGAAGCGCGCCTGGCCTTGCTGGAACTCGGAATCGGACGGCCGCAGTCCGGTCACCATCTGCACGACCTGGGGAAACGCGTGGGGAAAGATCGTGAGCGCCATCAGCGCGAGGACCAGATACTCCGCATCGAGATCCTGCTGCAGATGGCCGGCGCGCTGAGCATCGCGAAGTCGCTCGGCGGCCTCGACCCAGGCCTTGCGGCGCTCCTCTTCGGCGACGGGCTTGCGCTCGCCGCCGAGCGCCTCCCATTGCAAGAGCCGGATGCCGTCGAGGCGCGCCTGCACGCGGGGGAGCAGAAACGGCAGGAGCTCGGCGGGATCCGCCGGCGCCGCGGCGACCAGGTCGAGGTTGGTCGCGATGCCCTCGCGCAGGACCGCGCGGTACAGCGCTTCCTTGTCGCCGAAGTAGTGGTACAGCATCCGCTTGTTCACGGACGCCGCGCGCGCGATCGCATCCACGCGGGCGCCGGCGATGCCCTTGGCGACGAACTCGCGGCGCGCGGCGCGCAGGATGCGCTCGCGGGTACGGGCGGGATCGCGGCGCGAAGTAACCATGTGGATACTGAAACCCGACCGAGAGTATCCATCTGGTTACTTGCTGTCAAGCGCTCGGTCGGGGCCGTCTACTCGTTTCGTTGGGGCCGGCGCGGAGGCGCCGGGCGGCGAAGGACAGCCGCCCGGCTCGGCCGGCGTGGGTCAGTGCTTCGTGGCCAGGCCCTTCCGCTTCACGTAGCTCCAGAGCTTCTTCGTCATCTCGGCGGGTCCGATCGGCGTGGCACCGAACAGCGACTCCAGGCTGTCCGTGCGGCCCCGGAAGCTGATCGCGTAGCCTCCGAATGCGGGCTTCTTGCTCGCCTTTTTCGTCATGGGTTTCCCTCCTTTCCTTCCGAATTGAGCCCCTTCGCTCCCATGACTACCACGCACGGGGGGCAGGACCAAAGAAAACGACGACATCTGGGGCCCGGCGGCCCCCGTCGCCAACGCCAGCGCCCTGCCGTATCGTCGGGCGGCGCCGCGCGCATTGAAGAAACGGGGGAGGGACCATGAACGAGTTCGACGGCAAGAGCGTGCTGATCACCGGGTGTGGGCGCGTGCGCGGGATCGGCCGCGCGATCGCGGTCGCGTTCGCCGCGGCCGGGGCCGACGTGACGGCTACCGACATCGCCGCGGGCGGAACCCGCAACGAGAACGAGGAAGGGCTCGAGGAGATCCGTCAGGGGTGGAAGGGCCTCGAGAGCCTGGCCGCGGAAATCCAGGCCATGGGACGCCGAGTCCACACGCTCGTGGGCGATGTGAGCCGGGCGGCCGACGCCGAACGGTTCGTCGCCGAGACGCTCGGCCGGTTCGGGCGTATCGACGTCCTGGTCAACAACGCGGCGGCTCCCCACGGCGCCGATCGTCGTCTCGTGTGGGAGGTGCCGGAAGAGGCCTGGGATCTGGTGCTCGACGTGAACCTCAAGGGCACGTTCCTGATGAGCCGCGCCGTCATCCCGCACATGCTCGCCCGCAAGAGCGGGCGCATCATCAACATGGCATCGGTCTCGGGCAAGCGGGGCACGCCGCGGCGCGGCGCCTACACCGCGTCGAAGTTCGGCGTGATCGGGCTCACGCAGGTCCTGGCGCAGGAGCTCGGGGCGCACGGGATCACCGCGAACGCGATCTGCCCCGGCAGCGTCGACACGAGCCGCCGCGAGTCGACCTCCCGGCGCGAGCGCGCGCTGGCCGCGCAGCAGCCAGGCGCGCCGGTGCTCAGCTTGCCGCCGACCGGACGCGTCGCGCGCCCGGACGACATCGCGCGGCTCGCGCTGTTCTTCGCCTCGTCGGCGAGCGACCACATCACCGGCCAGGCGTGGAACGTCGACGGCGGGTCCGTGATGAGCTGATGGTAACCTCTTCCACCATCCGCGAGAACGTGACGTCGTGACCGCGCCCAACACGTCGAACGAGTCATTCTGGCGGCAGCTGATCGCCGAGATGCACGGCTCCGGCCGGCAGGCGGTGCTCGCGATCACCGGAGGCGGCACCGGCGCGATCGCCGAGCTGCTCCGCGTGCCCGGCGGCTCGCGCCTGCTGCTCGAGGCGCTCGTTCCGTACGACGCGCGGTCGCTCGCCTCGTTCCTTGGCGGGGAGCCCGAGCAGGCCTCCAGCGTCGAGACGGCCGTGGCGATGGCTCAGCGCGCCCGCGAGCGCGCTGGGAAGCTCGCACCAACCGGCACCCAGCTGGTCGGCCTGGGAGCGACGGCAGGGCTCGTGACGGATCGGCCAAGGCAGGGCGAGCACCGCGCCCACATCGCCGTCGCAACCGCCGCCGGCACCGATCACTGCTCGATCGTGCTGGCCAAGGGCCGGCGCGACCGGCCGGGCGAAGAGGATCTGGTCGCGAGAGCCATCGTGCTGTGGCTGGCGCGCGCCTGCGGCATCGCGGCGCTGTCGCCGCGGACCTTGCTGGACGACGACGAGCGCTACAGCGAGGCGGTCGTACAGACCGGCGATCTCATCGATCAGCTCCTGGCGGGAGGCCTCGCCCGGGTAACGGCGTGGCCCGACGGCCAGCTAGCGCAGGGGGCGCCGGCGCCGAGCGTCGTGCTGCCGGGCTCGTTCAACCCGCTCCACGCCGGGCATCTTCTCCTCGCGCGCGTGGCCGAGGACATCCGCCAGCAACCCGTGGCGTTCGAGATCGCCGTGATCAACGTCGACAAGCCGCCGCTCGCGGCCGGCGAAGTGCGGACGCGTCTGGCGCAGTTCGCGTGGAAGTCGAGGGTCGAGCTCACGCGAGCGCCGACCTTTCTCGAGAAGTCGCGTCTGTTCGGCGGCGCCACGTTCGTGATCGGCGCCGACACCGCCGAGCGCCTGGTGGCCGCGCGCTACTACGGCGGCGACGCCGACCGCATGGCCGCCGCGCTGCAAGAGATCGCCGACAGCGGCTGCAGCTTCCTCGTCGCCGTTCGGGTCGACGGCAGCGGGCGCGTGCGCTCGCTGGACGACGTCCCCGTGCCTCAGCGTTTCGCCCGGCTCTTCACGGCCATCCCGGAGGGCCGCTTCCGTCTCGACTCTTCGTCGTCCGACATCAGGGCCCGGCGCCAGGCCGCGCCCTGATCAGGCGCGCAGCGGCGGTCGGCCGAGCACCAGATCGGCCGCTTTCTCCGCGATCATCATCACGCAGGCGTTGATGTTGCCGGAGACCAGATCCGGCATCGCCGAGGCGTCGACGACTCTGAGCGCCTCGACGCCGCGCACGCGCAGCGCCGGGTCGAGCACGGCGTCCTCTCCGTCGCCCATCGCGCACGTCGCGCACGGGTGATGCGCCGTGATCGCCGTGCGACGCACGAACGCGTCGATCTCGGCATCGGTGCGGCGCTCGCGGCCGGGCGAGGTCTCGCGGCCGCGAAAGCTTTCGAGCGCCTTTCGTCCCGCGAGGTCTCGCCCGAGCTTCACACCGTCGCGGATCGTCCGCACGTCCGACTCCGTGGCCAGGAAGTTCTGCGTGATGCGCACGGGCGCGGTCGGATCCGAAGACCGCAGCCGCACGACGCCGCGGCTTTCGGGATGGAGCATCACCGGGCGCAGGCCGAAGCTGTCCTCGTAGGCCGGCCGGATGCCCGGGAACCAGGGATGAGCGCGCGCCGGCGCCCCGCGGAACAGGAACTGGATGTCGGGCACCGGCAGATCGCGACGTGTCTTCAGAAATGCGTGCAGCCGGCTCGGAAGCACCGTCCCCGGCCCGGTGCCGAGCAGGTACGCGCGCGTCATGTTGACCGCGGTTCGATCGAGCCGCATCTCGGCATGAAACGGCCCGCGGCCCAGGCGGGCGTGGTGCACGTCGACCGAGAGGTGATCCTGGAGGTTCTTGCCCACGCCGGGCAGGCTCACCGCGGGGGCGATGCCGACCTCGCGAAGGTGCTCGGGCTCGCCGATGCCCGACAGCATGAGCAGCTGCGGTGTGTTGAACACGCCGCCGGCGAGCAGCACCTCACGCGTCGCCGCAACGCGCTGGAGCCGTCCGGCGCTGGCGTATTCGACGCCGGTCGCACGCCGTCCGTCGAGCAGCACGCGCGTCGCGAGCGCGTACGTCTCGACCGTCAAGTTGGGCCGTCCGAGGGCCGGTCGCAGGAAGGCGGCCGCGGCGCTGCATCGGCGCCCGTTCCGGATCGTCCACTGGCTGTGACCGAAGCCTTCCGGCTCCTTGCCGTTGTAGTCCTCGGTGTAGGGCCAGTCGGCCTCGCGCGCGGCGGCGAGCCAGGCGTCGAAGAGTGGATCCCGGTTGCGCGAATCGATGACGGAGAGCGGGCCGTCGCCGCCCCGCCACGCGTTCTCGCCCCGCTCCCACGTCTCGCAGCGCTTGAAGTAGGGCAAGACGTCGGCGTACGACCAGCCGCGGCAGCCGTTGCGCGCCCAGCGGTCGTAGTCACCGGGATGACCGCGAACGTACGCCATCACGTTGATCGAGGAGCTGCCGCCCAGCACCTTGCCGCGCATGGCCTCGATCCGGCGGCCGTCGAGCCGCGGCTCGGGCTCGGTGTCGTAGCCCCAATCGAACAGTCGGCGCTCCCAGATCTTGCCGAGCCCGATCGGCACGTGGATCAGCGGGTGGGTATCTCGGCCGCCCGCCTCGAGTAGCAACACGCGTATGGTGGGGTCCGCGGTGAGCCGGTACGCGAGCACGCAGCCCGCCGAGCCGGCGCCGACCACGACGTAGTCGTAGGCGTTACGATCGGCCATGGCTACGCGGGGCGAGCCCGCGAAAGCGGAGGGTGGCGATGGCGACGTTCGAGACCGCTCCCGGCGTGCAGCTCAACTACCGCGTCGACGACTTCACCGAGCCCTGGACCGAGCCCGCGACGATCCTCTTGCTGCACGGCAACGCCGAGAGCAGCCGGGCCTGGCACGCGTGGGTCCCGCTGCTGGCGCGGCGCTTCCGCGTGGTGCGGCCGGACATGCGCGGCTACGGCGAGTCGACGCCGATGCCGCGCGATTTCAAGTGGTCGCTCGACGTGATCATCGACGACTACGCGCGCCTGATGGACTCGCTCGGCGTCCGGCGCTTTCACCTGGTCGGCGCCAAGATCGGCGGGATCATCGCGCGAGCCTTCGCCGCGCGCCGCCCGGAGCGAGTCGCCACGCTCACCGTGGTCGGCTCGCCGCCGCCCTTGCGAAAGGGCGCCGAGGGGATTCCGGCGCTGACCGAAGAATTCGAGACCAAGGGCGTCGAGCACTGGGCGCGTCGCACGATGGCCGGACGCCTCGGCGAGCGCTTTCCCGCCGCGGGCGTCGAGTGGTGGATCAAGTTCATGGGGCGCACGCCCGTGTCGACGATCGTCGGCTTCAACGCCGCGATCAATTACTCCGACATCCGCGCGGACTTGCCCCGCATCGCCTGCCCGACGCTCGTGATCACCACGGACGGCAGCGGTCTGGCGTCGGTGGACGAGACGCGCGCGTGGCAAGAGACGATCCGCAGCTCGGAGCTCCTGGTGATCCCGGGCAATTCCTTCCACGTCGCGGCGAGCGATGCCGAGCGATGCGCGCGAGCGACGCTCGACTTCATCGACCGCCGCGGCGGGGCGTGAGCGCGACGCGCCAGAGCCCACGCGCTACCTGACCTCGACGAGCTCCAGCGCCTCGCGGCTCGGGCCCTCGATCATGACCGCGCGTGTGTGGCCGAGCCGATAGGGCTCCTCGAGGAATCGCACACCCTCGCCGCGCAGCTTGGCGATCCACGCGTCGAGATCGGCGACCGTGAGCGCGATGTGGTCGTACAGCTGGCCGCGCGGGCTCGCGAGCGGCTTGTCGTCCTGACGCATGTAGCAAGGCAGGGCGACGTCGCCGAACACGACGGCGGCCGACGGCGAGCGGAACATCCCGTGACGCTCGAGCGCAGGCCAGGAGCGCTCGGCTCCGCGCGGCACCTGGCACGTGCTCTCCGTCATCCCCGCCGGGGTCGTGCGGCCGGCGTAGACCGGCGCGTTGAGATGATGCTGATACCAGAGCTGAGCGCAGAACGGATCGTCGTGGAACATGTGGACGTGGTTGAAGCGCTCGGCCGGATGGTTGCCCGCGTATTCGACCAGTGCGTCGTCGGGGCCTTGCATGTAGCCAAAGCCGCCGCTGCGCGTGGGCTCGATACCGTTGGCCTTGGCCTCGGCGATCTGCGCGCGCGTGCGCCCGGGCACGCCGCCGGTTCCCGGCCACGTATCGCTGCTGACGAACACCTCGCCACCCTCGTCGGTGGTGTAGAGCGGAAGGAGCTTGACGTTCGTGCGGCTCTTGTAGGTGTCGAGGCTCTTGCGCGTGTCGGTGACGTGCCAGCCGAAATGCCAGATCGCGCTCTGCGGCGACGTCGGCGGCGGCGCGGCGACCTTCGTGAACAGGACCAGCACGTCGTTGGGCGCCGCGAGCGCCGTGAAGCCGCCCCAGCTCGTCTTGGTACTCCGCGGGAAATGCTCGACGTAGAACGCGACCGCCGCGTCGGGATCGACCGAGTTCAGGTGCAGGTGATGAAAGCCTGGTGCCGGCAGCATAGCGCTCTCTCCTGTGGCGCGCCGGTCGCGGCGCGACCGTTCCGCGAGCGCCCCGATTTAGCCAGCAAAGCGGGCGGCGATCAAGTCACCCCGCGTCGGCGCCGCGGCAGCATTCCGCGCCCGCACGCATCGGAGTATCATCGCGAATAACGACTGACCCGGAGGGCGCCCCATGTCGAGCAACGGACACAACGACCCCAAGAAGCTCCGCGCGAGCCTGAAGCATCCGATCATCGACGCGGATGGCCACTGGGCCGAGTTCGCCCCGCACATGCGCGAGGAGTTCCGGAAGATCGGCGGCGACACGGCCGTCGAGGCGCTGGCGATGGCCAGCGCGCGCATCCCGAACTCGCTCAACATGTCCGTGGCCGAGCGCCGTCGCCGCCGGATCGGGCAGGAGGCGTTCTGGTTCTTGCCGACCAAGAACACCCTCGACCGCGCGACGGCGATGCTGCCGCGCTTGCTCTACGAGCGTCTGGACGACCTCGGCCTGGACTTCTCCGTGATCTATCCGACCGCCGGCCTCGGCTACTATCGACTGCCGCCGGACAAGCTCCGGCGCGCGCTCTGCCGCGCCTACAACGTGTTCACGATGGATCAGTTCCGGCCGTACGGCGACCGGCTCATCCCCGCGGCGATCATTCCGATGTACACGCCCGAAGAGGCGATCGAGGAGCTCGAGTTCGCCTCGAAGCAGCTCGGCTACAAGGTCGTCATGATGGGCAGCCTCATCCGTCGGCCGATCCAGGCGCTGGTCGAGGAGCACCCGGACGCCGCGAAGTTCGTCGAGTGGTACGACCCGATCGCGATCGACAGCATCTACGACTACGATCCGGTCTGGGCCAAGTGCCGCGAGCTCCGCATCTCGCCGAGCTTTCACAACGGCGCGCGCTCGATCCTGCTCCGCAACTCGCCGTCGAACTTCTGCTACAACCACATCGGCCACTTCGCCTCCGCCAGCGAGGCGATGGCCAAGTCGATCTTCCTGGGCGGCGTCACGCGCCGCTTCCCGGAGATCAACTTCGCCTTCCTCGAGGGCGGCGCGGGCTGGGCGTGCTCGCTCTTCGCCGACCTCATCGGGCACTGGGAGAAGCGCAAGCGTGACGCGCTCGAGAACACGAACCCGGCGCGCCTGGACCGGACGAAGCTGCTCGAGCTCGCTGAGAAGTACGGCAAGCCGACCGTGATCGAAGCGGTCCGCCGCGGCGAGGGGCTCGACGACAACGGCGACGGCACCGGCGGCGTCGAGGACCTCGACGACTACTCGCGGTGCGAGATCACCAGCAAACAGGACTTCAACGACCTCTACGTCAAGCGCTTCTTCTTCGGCTGCGAGGCCGACGACCCGATCAACGCGTGGGCCTTCAACAAGAAGGCGAACCCCATGCATGCTCGGCTGAACGCGTTCTTCAGCTCGGACATCGGCCACTTCGACGTGCCCGACATGACCGAGGTCGTCCCCGAGGCATACGAGCTGGTCGAGCACGGGCTCCTCGACGAGACCGACTTCCGCGACTTCGTATTCGAGAATGCCGTGCGCCTCTGGGGCCAGCTCAACCCGGACTTCTTCAAGGGCACCGTGGTCGAGAAGCAGGCGGCGGAGGTGCTGGCCCGGGGCAAATGAAGCGCCGGGTCGCGCTGATCGGCACGGGCGGCACGATCTCCTCGATCGGCCGCGACAGCCTCGATCTGTGGGAGTACATGGACACGAGCCGCAAGGCGGAGCCAGACGAGCTCCTCCAGCGGTTCCCCGAGGTTGCGGCGGCCGCTGATATCGTTCCGGTCGGCTTTCGCTCGGTGGGTAGCGCCGCGATCGGCCCGGCCGAATGGCTGGCGTTGACCGCCGCGGTGCACGAGGCCGTCGACCGCGAGGCGCCGCTCGACGGTGTCGCAATCACGCATGGGACCGCGACGCTCGAGGAGACCGCGTACTTCCTTCACCTCACCCTGAAGAGCGACGTCGCCGTGGTGCTGGTGGGCGCGCAGCGTCCGGCGAGCGGCTTGAGCTCCGACGCCGGGCTCAATCTCCTGAACGCCGTACGCGTCGCCGGCTCGCGCGAGGCGCGCGGCCTCGGCGTGCTCGTGCTCCTGAACGACGAGATCCAGAGCGCCCGCGACGTCACGAAGTCGTCGACCTTGCGCCTGGAGGCGTTCCGCAGCCACGATCTCGGCATGCTGGGCTACGCCGATCCGGACGGTCGAGTCGCGATCTACCGACGGCCGACGCGCCGCCACGCGCCCGACACCGACTTCGACGTGCGCGGCCGCACCGAGCTGCCGCGCGTCGACATCGCGGCCTCGTACGCCGGGGCCGACGAGACCGCGATCCGAGCCTTCGTGGCCGCCGGCGCCCGCGCGATCGTATCGGCGGCGCTGCCGCCCGGCGTCGTGACACCAGCCGAGACCGAGGCCCTGCTCGAGGCGCGCAAACGAGGCGTCCTGATCGTGATGTCGAGCCGGGCCGGGAGCGGACGCGTCCTGCCGCGCACGGTTCTTCGCCGTCAGGACCTGGTCGTCGCCGACAACCTCACGCCGCAGAAGGCGCGCATCCTCGCGATGCTGGCCTTGACCCGCACCAACGATCCGGGCGAGGTCCAGCGCATGTTCGACGAGTACTAGGCGCCTGGACACTCCGGACCCGGTGTCCGGAATGTTCCGTCCGGCCAGAAACACACCACGGCCATTTCCGGTCTCAAGCTCGTAACCCCTTGAAGAAACAGCCGATTCCATTCGGCATCGACTTTGCCCTAGTACCAGGGCGTGAACAGGTTGGGAACCCGGTCCCTGATGGCCCTGACGGTGGCGGCGGTTGCCGCGACCGCCACGCCGGCGGCCGCCCAGGTCTACAAGCGGACCGCCGCGGACGGGACCACGTACTTCACGAACATCCATCCGAACCCGACTACTCAGCGGGCGTCCTATACGCAGGCCGTGAGCCGCGAGCCCCAGCGCCCGTCCTCGACCGACTACGGCATCTACTCGCGTGAGATCGCCGAGGCGTCGGCGCGGTACGGAGTGCCGGAGCGCCTGATCTGGGCGGTCATCCGGGTCGAGTCGGGGTTCGATCCGCGCGCGGTGTCAGCCAAAGGCGCGCGCGGTCTCATGCAGCTGATGCCGGAGACCGCGGCGATGCTCGGCGTGCGGGACGCATTCAACCCGCGCGAGAACATCCACGCGGGCACCCGCCATCTGCGCGGCATGATGGAGCGCTTCCGCCACGATCTGCCGATGGCGATCGCGGCGTACAACGCGGGCGACAGGCCGGTGGCGACGTTCCGCGGTATTCCGCCCTATCCCGAGACGCGCGAGTACGTAGCGCGCGTGCTTCGCCTCTACGGCGCGCCGCTCGCGTGGGAGCTGCAGGGTAGCGGGATTCAGCAGGTGGTCGGCCGAGACGGCAGCGTGACCTACACGAACGTCTCGCCGCGCCGGTTCACGACCGCAGCGCTTCAGGGTCGGTAGAAACAGAAAGGAGGCGGCACGGGCCCGCCTCCTTTTCGGATGAACTCGAGAGCTTACTTCGCCTTGACTGCGAAATGCGCCCGGCGGTTCTTGCTCCAGCAGTCCTCGCTGGCCTCGGTGCACATCGGGCGCTGCTCGCCGTAGCTGAGCACGGAGATCCGGTTGGCCCGGACGCCGCGCGAAACGAGATAGTTCATCGACGCCTTCGCCCGGCGCTCGCTGAGCGCGAGGTTGTAGTCGGGCGTGCCGCGCTGGTCGGCGTGTCCTTCGATCAGCACGAGCCAGCCGGGATTGGCCTTCATCAGGTCCGCGTTCTGATCGAGCAGCTGCGCGTCTTCAGTGCGGATCTCGTACGAATCGAACTCGAAGCGGATATCCCGGAGGTCCGTCTTGGCGGTGAATTCCTTCGGGTTGACCCTGGCGGCGGCGCCCTGCGCTGTCGAGCCGCCGGCGCCGTAGCGATCGGCGGCCGCGGACCCGACCGCACGACCTCCATCTGTCGTTCCAGTAGGTGAGGGTGCCGACGAAGAGTCGGATTGGGCGTTCGGCGTCATCGCGCATCCGGCGAGGATCGGGGCCGACGCCAGCATCAGGACGAGAGCGATCTGAGAGTAGCGCTTCACGTGAGTTCCTCCCTTCCGCGAGCCCTGGTTGGGGCCGCGATTCGGTCGCGGGCCGCGGGCGCAAAAGCGAAATGCACATCCGGTGCCCGAGGCGCAGACGGGCCGGATGTGGTGCAATATCCGCGAATTAGCGGCAGGGATAGGGCGGCCCGCACCGACGAGACGGCACCTCGGGCGCGAGTGACTTGCCAGAACGTCAGACAGAGGCCGCCATCCCGGCACGTAAAGGCGGGAAATCATGATGGCCCTCATCCGGCGGTCGCTCTCGGTGGCGCTACTCGCGTGCCTGCTTTACGCGCCGGCAGCGCTGGCCGAATCGGTGTGGGATGCGCTCCGTGCGCCGGGCAGTGTGGTGGTGCTCCGCCACAGCTATGCCCCCGGCAGCTTCGATCCTCCCGACGCCAAGCTCGAAGACTGCTCGACTCAGCGCAATCTGGACGAGGGCGGCCGCGCGCAGGCCGCGCGAATCGGCGAGGCCTTCAAGAAGAACGCGATCGCGGTCGGCAAGGTCCTCTCGAGCCCGCGCTGCCGCTGCCTCGACACCGCGCGGCTGGCCTTTGGTCGGGTGGAGCCTCTCGACGCCCTGCAAGGCGCCCTCAACGACGGAGAGCTGCGCCGGCGCCGTCTGGCCGAGACCAAAGCCGTCGTCGACGCCCACCGAGGCGGCGCCCCGCTCGTCATCGTGACGCATGGCAGCGTCGTGACGGATCTGACCGGCCGGAACATCCGAATGGGTGAATTCGTGGTGCTGCGGCGCGGGCCCGACGGAACCCACACGGTCGCGGGCCAGTTGTACGTCGAGTAAGGCCGCGTGCCCGGACCAGCCCGATCCAGACCGACCGACAGGAGGAACGCATGAAGCGTATCGCGCTACTGCTCGCCGTGACCCTCGTTGCGGCGTCCTGCACCACCACCACTTCGCAGCAGCCTCAGGGCAAGGACCTCGTGAACCGCGCCGTCCAGGCCGTCGGCGGCGCCGACGCGCTCGCCAGGGTGAAGACGATCACGGTGCAGGGCACCGTCCGTCAGTGGGAGCCCGAGCAGTCGATGGACGCCGGCGGCGAGATGCGCTTCGCCTGCGCGTCGACGTTCACGCTGGCCAGCGACGTCGCCAGCGGCGCCACGCGGGTCGACTGGGTGCGCAACTTCCAGTACCCGGCGCCGCGCACGTTCACCTTCAGCGAAGTGGTCACGTCGGACGCGGGCTACGTCGCCGGCATCGACAGCAACGGCCGCACGAAGCAGAGCCTGGACTCGACGCCGCCGGCTCACACGATGTCGGGACCGCGGCTCGCGACCTCGCAGCGTGAGCTGCGGCGCGGCTCGACGTTGCTTCTCCTGGAGATGCAGAAGAATCCCGATCGCGTGTCCCCGACCGCCGACGTGACGGTCGGGAGCGTGACCTATCCGGCCGTGAACTATCGCGCCGGCGATCAGACGTTCACGGTCATGTTCGATCGGACGAATGGGCTGCCGGCTCGCGTGCGCACCCTGGACTACGACAACATCTGGGGTGACGTCACCTACGACGTCGTGCTCGCCGACTGGCAGACCAAGGACGGCCTGACGATGGCGCTGAGCCGGACGTACGAGCTCAACGGCCGCCCGATCATGGAGATCAAGACCACGGACGCCCGGGTCAACGCGCCGATCGCGGCCGAGCAGCTCATGATTCCGGCCGCGGTCAAGGCCGGCGCGTCCAAGCCCGCGACGGGCGCCGTGCCGTATCAGTGGGTTATCCGGCGCCAGTTCATCGGTACGTATCTCGACTCGGATGCGATCAGCTACGACCCCAAGGCGTCGGCGGGGCTGAGGCTCGTCGAGCTGGCGCCCGGCGTGCAGCACGTCGTCGGCGGCTCGCACAACAGCATGATCGTCGAGATGAAGGAATACCTGGTGGTCTTCGACGCGCCGGTCGGCGACGCCACGTCCAAGTGGATCCTCGACGCCGCCCGCGCGAAGTATCCCAACAAGCCCGTGAAGTACGTGGTGCTGACGCACCACCACATGGATCACGCCGGCGGTCTGCGGGCGTTTGCGGCGCAGGGCGCGACGGTCGTCACCGGCAAGGGCACCGCGGCGCATTTCCGCCGCGTGCTCGCGGCGCCGTTCACGCGTAATCCCGACCTGCCCGCGCGTGATCTCAAGTCGACCCCGATCATCGAGGTGACCGACAAGCAAGTGTTCGGCGACGGAACCCGCGAGGTCGGCGCCTACGTGATCGACAACCCGCACTCGAACGGGCTGATGATCGGCTACGTGTCCGACGCGAAGATCGCGTATGTGACCGACATCTGGAGCCCGGGCGCCGCGCCGCTCCCGGAGAAGCTGACCCCGCCGCTCTCCGCGCTCGTCACCGGCGTGAAGAAGGCCGGCATCGCGCCCACGAAGTTCGCGGGCGGCCACGGCTCGACCGGCGACTACGCGCCGCTCGCCGCGCTCGAAGGCAAGTAGCTCCGCGCGGCGTCTGGAATCAGAAGGGCCAAGGGGCGTCAGGGGATCCTGGCGCCCCTTCTTTTATTACTCCGGGCCGCTCGCGAACCAGAGCCGCGGGTCGGCGGCGCGCACCCGCGCCTCCGGCAGCCCGAGCTCGCGCCGCACGATGTTGGTGCCTTCGACCAGCGCGACGCACTTGTAGTACGCGATACGCCGGCTCAGGCCCTCGCGCCCGAATCCGCAGTCGGTCGTGATGACCAGCCGCTCCGGCGGGATGTACTCGAGCGCCTTTCGGATGAGCCGGGCCACGTGCTCCGGCGGCTCGACGACCGTGTTGCAGTGGTTCACGACGCCGATGCCGATCTTCTTGTCGGTCCGATACTTGCCGAAGAGGTGCAGATCGCGGCCGTCCGAGCTGGCGCACTCGAACGTGATCACGTCGCCGTCGAGCTGCAAGAGATAGGGCAGCGCCCGCTCGTAGCTCGGCGGCTCCCAGTACACGCGCTGCTGATTCGGATTGCCCCAGCATGTGTGCACCCAGATCTCCGCGTTGACGCCCTTGAGCTGACGATTGAACGCCTGGGTCAGGTACTCGAGATCGGCGTCGGTGCAGTCCGGACGCGTCGTGCGGCCATGGTGCGGCGGCTCCTCGACCTGGATGAGCGGACAGCCTGAATCGGCGAGCTCGCGGAACTCGGCGTTCATGATGTCGCACAGATCGTTGATCAGCGCGCGGTCGTCCTTGTAGTACTCGTCCCACAGCATGCTCGCGAGCGCAGGTGCGCAAATCGCGCCGAACTTCAGCGGCCGATCGGTCAGCCGCTGCGCCGCCTTCCAGAGCGCGGTGTACTCGAGGGGGCCGCGGCTGAGCTTCTCCGTGACCACGCCGGGCTGATAGGCCTCCTGCACTTCCCAGAGGATGCGACCAGGTCTCAAACCGTGGCGCTGCATCCAGCCGCGTGACGTGTCGCGGTGGCCGTGAATGCCGGCGAGCCGTTCGATCGGGTAGAAGAACCACGATTTGCCACCGACGGCCAGATCGAAGCGCGTGTCGCCGTCGGTCACGATGTCGAGGCCGGCGGCCTCCTGGGCGTTCACGACGCACGCGACCGCGTCGAGATACTGCTCGCGAAAGATCGAATCGCCGAGCGCCGACTTGAACGAACGGCCGTGCAGACTTTCAGTAAACCAGAGCGGCCGCGGGTACGAGCCGGTGATGGCGGTCGGTAGCATCAGATTCTGAGTGACCGTGAGCATCGAGTCCTCCTGTGCGCGCCCTGCGCGCGCTAGCGCTCCGGCCAGAGGAGCTGGCGACTGATCTTGTCGAGGCTCGTCGCGCCGCACAGTCCCATGGCGGTCTCGAGCTCGTCGCGCAGGATGTCGACGACGCGCTGGACGCCGGCGGCGCCGTCGACGACGAGCCCCCAGATGTAGGGCCGCCCGATCAAGACGGCGCGCGCGCCGAGCGCGATCGCCTTCAGCACGTCCGTCCCTCGGCGCACGCCTCCGTCGAGAAGAACCGCCGTGCGGTCGCCCGCCGCCTCGACGACGGCCGGGAGCGCCTCGATCGTCGCCGGCATCGTATCGAGATTGCGGCCGCCGTGGTTGGACACGATCACGCCGGCCAGACCATCGGCGGCCGCCCGGCGCGCATCGTCCGGCGCTGTGATGCCTTTGATGAGCACCGGCGTCTTGGCGAACGAGCGGATCCAGGCGACGGTCTCCCACGTCACGGTCGAATCGATCGCGTCCGCGTAGAGCGGGCTGACGCGGCCGCCGCGAGACGCGCCGCTGTACGGCGGCCGGATGCCCAGGCGCTTTTCGCGATCCCGCATCGGGACGACCGGGCCGTCGACCGTGATGCACAGCGCGGTGCAGCCCGCGGCCTCGGCCCGCTGGACCATATCCTTCGTGACGCCACGGTCGCGCTGGACGTAGAGCTGAAACCAGGCGCGTCCGCGCGCCGCGCGCGCGATCTCGTCGACTCGGCTGCTCGCGAACGTGCTGATCACGAACGTGGCGCCGGCGGCGGTCGCGCCGCGCGCGGCCTCGGGCTCGGCCCGCGTGTGCATGCGTCCCTGTCCGGCGACCGGCGCCAGCAAGATCGGGAAGTCGAGCTTCTGGCCGAAGAGCTCGAGCCGGGTGTCGATGCGGCTCACGTCGACGAGCACGCGCGGCCTCAGCCGGATCGCGTCGAACGCCTCGCGATTGCGGCGAAGCGTGAGCTCGTCCGCTGCGCCCTGCGAGATGTACTCCCAGACCTCGCGCGGCAGCCGCTGTCGCGCGAGCGGCTCGAACTCGAGGACGTTGACGGGCGCACCGCTGGGCGGCGCTGTCAGGCTCTGCGCGAGCGAGACGCGGGGCAGCAGGCCACCAGGCAGCGCGCCGAGCGCGCCGGCGACCAGCGTGATCGCCTGGCGTCGTTTCACGCCGGGATTCTAGGTGCCGGCCCGCGGCGGGTCAAACGCGCTCCGAGCGTCGAGCTACGAGAGCCGCGGTGGCTCGATCCCGAGAAAGCGGAAGCAGTTGTTCCAGGTGATGTCCGCGTGGACGTCCGGCGGCAGCCCCAAGGAGCGGAGCGTCTTGTCGACCGGCACCTCGGTAGCCATGTATGGATAGTCCGTGCCGACCAGGATCTGGCCGGATCCAACCATGTCGATCAGATACCGCAGCGCCCGCCGATCGAAGAGCAAAGTGTCGTAATAGAAGCGTCTCGCGTATTCGGCCGGTGAGCGCGGCAAGGCGCCCGCGGCCGCGGCGCCGCGGCCCGGACCAGGCGGCTCTTCGTTCCAGGTTCCGCTCCAGTGATGGTTGTAGCGCGGCAGCATGAACGGGAACGAGCCGCCGCCGTGGCTGAACGCGATACGCAGGCGCGGACACTTCTCGACGGTGCCGCCGTCGATCATCGACGCGATCGTCAGGCTCGTGTCCGTGGGATAGCCGATCGGGTTGAAGGGCGCCTTGGTCGGAAATCGGTCCATCATCGTCGGGCGCAGCGCGTGCACGAAGACCGCGACGCCCAGGCGCTCGGCCTCCTGGAAGAAGCCCTGGAACTCCGGCATCCCGAGCGAGCGGCCGTTCACGTTCGAGCCGAGCTCGACGCCGGGAAAGCCGAGGCTCTTGATCGGCGCGAGCTCCTTGGCCGCCAGATCGGGGTCTTGTAAGGGCACGATCCCCAGGCCGATGAAGCGCCCGGAGCCCGCTGCGCACATCTTCGCAACGACGTCGTTTGTGTAGCGGCAGAAGTCGAGCGCGTCGTCGGGTGTGAACCAGTACGCGCACAGCTCCGGCATCGGCGAGATCACTTCGACGTCGGCGCCGTGCGCCTTCATGTCGGAGAGCCGGCGCTCGACGTTCCAGTTACCCTCGTGCACGGTCCGGTAGTTCGCGCCGCCGATCATGACGCGCGCCCGCCCGCGCTCGAAGTGGTCCATCGACGGCCACGTCCACGCGCTGGCCCGCGACCCCGCGGGCGGGAAATGCTCCGGGATGATGTGCGCGTGCATGTCGACGATCATCGATGTACATGGGGGGCCTTGACGGGCCCCCCAAGCCCCCCGCGCTCGGACACGCCCCGGCACAGCCGTGGCGCGCCTCGGGATCGCTTCATGCTTCTAGTTGAACGTCAGCACGGTACGCGCGACCTCACCGGCCTTCATCGCGCGAAATGCCTCGTTGATGTCGTCGAGCCGCCCGCGGCGCGTGACCATCTCGTCGAGCATGAGCCGGCCCTGGCGGTAGAACTCCAGGTAGCGCGGAATGTCGGTGCGGAAGCGATTGCCGCCCATGCGCGACGTCTGCACCTTGCACTCCGGGCGAATGGCCATCCACGGAAACTCGATCTTCGCGTCGGGCGGCATCACACCCACGATCGTCGCGGTGCCGCGGATCGCGAGGCTCTCGATGGCCTGCCGCACGAGCGTCGTGTTGCCGACCGCTTCGAACGCGTGATCCACTCCGAGACCCTTCGTGAGGGCGCGGACTGCCTTCACCGGGTCGTCGTTCGTGCTGTTGACCACGTGCGTGGCGCCCACGCGCTTGGCCATCTCGAGCTTGCCGTCGAAGACGTCGACGCCGATGATCTGCCGGGCGCCGCCGATGCGCGCGCCCTGCACGATCGAGAGCCCGACGCCACCGCAGCCGAACACCGCGACGGTCTGCCCGGCCTCGAGCCCCGCGGATCTGAGCGCGGCGCCCACGCCGGTGAGCACGCCGCAGCCGACCAGCGCCGCCCGGTCGAGCGGCAGATCGGGATCGATCTTCACGATCGAGTTCTCGTGCAGCAGCATGTGCTCGGCGTAGCTCGAGATGCCGATGAACTGGCGGAATGGCGCACCCTTTTGCGAGAGGCGCGGTGCCGCGGACTCCGCCCGGGTGACGAAGCCGGCCACGCACAGATTGGGATGGCCGCCCAGGCACTGCTCGCAGCTTCCGCAGAAGCCCGACAGGCAGGCCACGACGTGGTCGCCGGGCTTCACGGTCGTCACGTCGGCGCCGACCGCCTCGACGACGCCAGAGCCTTCGTGGCCGAGCACGATCGGGCGGTCGAGCGGGAACCGGCCGATGCCGTCCACCACGTGCAGATCGCTGTGGCACACGCCCGTCGCGGCCGTGCGAACCAGCACTTCGCGGCCCCAGGGCTTGTCGATCTCGATCGACTCGATCGTCAGCGGCTCCTGAACCTTGCGAAAGATCGCGGCTTTCATCTCCATTGCGGGTTTCCTCCCGTACGAGGCCGGTGTTCTCACCGAGCCTTGCAAGCGAACTCGGCGCAGTATAATCCCGACCACGGGTTGAGGGAGGCGGGGATGGGGGGCGGCGGCACGATCACGGCTGTCGAGCCGAGCAGGCAGATCCTGGGGGCGACCGTCCGCGGGATCGATCTCGCGAAACCCTTGAGTGACGGGGACTTCGCGACGATTCTGGACTCTCTCGGCCGTCACGGCGTCCTGCGCTTCCCCGGTCAGAGGCTCGAGGCCAGCAACCTCCGAGACTTCTCCCAGCGCTTCGGGCGGATCCAGGCGACCTTGGCTGGCCGCCATCACGAGCCCGGAATGCCCGAGGTCGGCTATCTCTCGAACATCATCGAGAACGGCGAGCCGATTGGCATCACCGACGCGGGGCAGGACTGGCACACCGACATGTCGTACAACGAGACGATCGGCTTCGTGAACGTGCTCTACGCGGTGAAGGTGCCGCGGCGCGACGGTCGGGTGCTCGGCGCGACGATGTTCGTCAACACGCAGGCGGCGTACGAAGACCTGGCGGCCGAGCTGAAGGCACGGCTCGCCGACGCGACGGCCACCCACGACTTCAACAAGTTCTGGGAGAAGATGCGCACGCGTCCCGGCAGCTATCGGGATCCGCTCACCCCAGAGCAGCGCCGCCGGCGACCGCCGTCCGTGCATCCGCTCTTTCTAACGCATCCGATCACGGGCAAGCGCGTGCTCTACTGCAATCCCGGCTACGCGATCCGGATCAACGAGCTCGACGAGGCCGAGAGCGAGCGCGTGCTCGAGACGCTCTTCGCGCACCAGCTGCAGCCGAAGTATCAGTACACGCACCAGTGGACCGAGGGCGACGTGCTGATGTGGGACCACATCGGCACGTTGCACAACGCCGTCGCCGACTACCGGCCGGATGAGCACCGGTGGATGAAGCGATGTCAGGTGATGGCTGACCGGATCTTCGAACCCGCCTTCGTGCGAGACGCGCTTTCGGCCGCCTCGCCCGCCGGCGCAACGTCGCGGTAACGGAGGATCGTGTCATGGCCCAGCGCGTTCGCTATCCCGCCCACATCGAGCCGCTAGTCGAGTTCGTCGAGGAGACGACGCCCGATCGCATTGTCGCCGCCACGCACGACAAGCTCTCCGCCGGCACGCCGGCCAAGGACATGCTCCTCGCCGCGGCGCTGGCGGTGGTGCGCAGCTCGGATCTGCCGCCCGGCCATCACGGCGGTCCGCTCCATCCGCTCTGCGGCCTGCACGCCGTCCACCACATCTCGGCGCGGATGTCCGGCGAGTACGCGATGCTCCCGGTCATCCAGAACGTCGCGGTCTCGAACAAGCACATCCACTCGCCGGCGATGGGGCCGTTCATGCTGGCCGAGGCCAAGCCGGTCTCCGAGAACGACGACGTCGACGCGACGGTGAAGGGGTTCCGGACCGCGGTGAGCCGGGGCGTCTACAACGCGTGCGACCATTACTATCTCTACCTGCTCGAACGGCTCACGCCCATGCAGGTGCTCGAGCTCCTGCTCGAGGTCGGCGTGCCGAAGAACCAGCTCGACGACCACTACTTCCTGTTCCCGGTGTTCACCTGGCGGGCGCTCGAGCTGTTCGGCTGGGACTACGCGAAGTTCATCGGGCGGGCGCCGGTGCGCTACGTCACGCGCCCGACGAATCCGGCGATGATGCTGGACGTCGATGAGCTCATCAAGAAGCACGAGCTGCTCGAGCGCGACCTGCGCGCCCGGACCGGCGACGACGAGACCGCCGCGATCACGGCGCTCGCCGACGAGATCGGTCGCTGCGCCGAGTTCGGCGAGATCCCGGCGATGCTGGCGCGGGCGCTCGGCGGCGGCCTCTCGCTCGAAGGCGCCGGCGAAGCCCTCTCGGTGGGCGGATCCACGCTTTTCTTGCGCTCGAAGACCGGTAACCCGATGGACGTGCACATCAACACCGGCGCCAACACACGCCGCTATCTCCTGCGGCAGCCCGAGCTGTCGCGCCGGATCAAGCTGCAGGCGCTCCTGACCTGGAACACCGGGCCTGAGGTTCGGATGGCGCAGCGCATGTTGGCCGACGTCGTCCAGCCCGAGCCCGACCGGGTCGCGTCGCTGGCGCCCCACACGCAGCAGGAGCTGATCGACGAGATGGAGAGCCTCATCAGCAGTCTTCCGGTAGGCGAGCGGCTACCCTCGGCCGGTCTCGCCAGCTGGCGCTCGACCGACGAGGTGAAGCACGCGGCGGCGCTGGCCCAGCAGTATGCAGACAACGGCTACGCGCCCGAGCCGCTGATCGACATGCTGGCCACGATCGCCTGTCGCGACAACTTCACCGAGATGCACGCCTTCAAGCACCACCAGGCGACGTACGAGGAGTTCTACGCGACTCGCCCGTCGCTGCGCTGGCGCCACCTGGTGGCCGCCGTGCAGGCGAGCGCGATCTCGCACGGCCGCATCCAGGATGTCTTCGACCATGCGGCCGAGGTGATGCATTTCTAGGTCCCTATGCGAATCCTGGTTCTGTCGCCTCGTCTCACGGAGAATCGTCGCGCCGCTTTCCGGGCTCTAGCGCAAGAGCTCGGAGAGTTGCGCTTCGTCGGCCCCGGCGAGCCGCTGCCGGATGTCTCCGAGTGCGACGCGATCGTTGTGGACGGGCCGCAGCCCGCCCAGCCCATGCAGTTCCTCGCGTCGCTCCGCGCCAGGGTCGAGCGCGGCGCGGCGCTGGTGGCGATCGGCGGCGCGCCGGTCGAGCGTGACGGTTTCTGGGCTGATCTGCTCGGCGCGGTCGCCGGCCCGGAGCCGCCGGCCGGCGAGTACTACGCGCGGGTCACCGAGGCGCACTCGCACATCTCGGACCGCGTCACCCGCGAGTTCGCCGTGGTCGACGGGTTCGTGCCGCTCATCCCGATCGCCGACGGCAAGGTGATCGTCGACGTCAGCGTCGCGCTCCGCGATCTGGCGGCGGTCGTCGAGACCACGCGCGGCGCCGGCCGCGTAGTCGCGTGTGGTTTGGGCAACACCGATGCGGCGCTCCGCAATCCCGAGCTCGCGCAGCTGCTCGGCCGGGCGCTGCGTCCCGATTTGCACTGCTGCGGGCGGAACATCGGCGTGGCCATCGTCGGGTACGGACCACTCGGCGGCATGGGCTATCACCACGGGCTCGGCGTGACGGCAACCGACGGGCTCGAGCTGGTCGCCGTGGTCGATCCCAACGTGGAGCGGCGCAAGGCGGCCGAGACCGACTTCCCGGGCGTGCGCACGTACGCCGCGGTCAGCGAGCTCGTGAGCGACGACGACGTCGAGGTCGCGCTGGTGGCGACGCCGCCGGCCCATCACGTGGCGCTGACGTTGACGCTCTTGCGCGCGGGCAAGCACGTGGCGTGCGAGAAGCCGCTCTGCCTGACGGTCGCCGAGGCCGACCAGATCATCTCCACCGCCGCGGCCAGCCGGCGGATGGTCACCGTCCATCAGAATCGCCGGTGGGACTCCGACTTCGTCGCGATCCGGCGCGCGGTGAGCGCCGGGCTCCTGGGCGAGATCTTCAACGTCGAGACGTTCGTCGGCGGCTACGCGCACCCGTGCCGCACCTGGCACTCGGACACCGCCGTCTCGGGCGGCGCCGGCTACGACTGGGGCTCGCACCACGTCGACTGGGTGCTGCAGCTCCTGACCGGCACGCCGCGCGTGGTGCAGGCGCACGGGCACAAGCGTGTCTGGCACGACGTGACCAACCACGACCAGATCCGTGTGCGCATGACGTGGCCGGACGGCCGCGAGGCCGAATTCCTCCAGAGCGACATCGCGGCGGTCCGACGCCCGAAGTTCTACGTGCAGGGCACGGCCGGCACGCTCGTCGGCACGTATCGCACGATCACGCTCGAGGCGATCGAGCCGGGCCGGGGCTACGTGGCGACGCAGGCGCACCACGCGGAGGCGCCCGCCGATCTCGTGCTGGCGCGCTATGAGAGCGGCTACGGTCTCAGCGAGACGCGGCTGCCGCCGGCCGTCCCGCAGCCGTTCGCCTTCCATCGCAACCTCGCCGATCACTTGCATCTCGGTGAGCCCCTGGCCATCACACCGGCATCGGTCCGCCGCGTGATCAGCGTGCTGGAGGCCGCGCAGCGGTCGAGCACGCGCGGCGGCGCGGCCGTCGCGATCGAGGACGACGGGAGCTGACGTGCCGTCGCCGACGCCGGTCGTCGGCTGGGGAGTGCTCGGCGCGACTTCGTACGTCGCCCAGAGGGCCGTGCTGCCGGCGATCGCCGCGAGCCCCGACGCGCGGCTCGTCGCCGTCGCCAGCCAGCGTGCCGCCGACGGCGGCGCCGCAGAGTTCCGGCCGCTCCGCGCGTACCGCGCCTACGATGCGGTGCTGGACGACCGCGAGGTCGACGCCGTCTACGTGCCGCTGCCCAACAGCCTCCACCGCGAGTGGGTGGTGCGCGCCGCGGCCGCCGGCAAGCACGTGCTCTGCGAGAAGCCGCTCGCGCCGACCGCTGCCGACGCCGAAGCGATGTCGGCCGCGTGCGAGCGCGCTGGCGTGATCCTGCTCGAGGCCTACATGACGCCGTTCCATCCGCGGGCGCAGGCGCTCGAAGCGCTCGTGGCCTCCGGCCGTCTCGGCGCGCTGCGCTTCGCGCGGGCGGCGTTCACGGGCGTCCTCGATCGCCGCGATGACCACCGCTGGCGCCCCGAGATGGGTGGCGGCTCGCTGCTCGACGTCGGCATCTATTGTCTGGCGCCGCTGCTCGCGGCGGCCGGTCGGACGCCGGCGCGCGTCGAGGCGTCCGCGACGATGGCGAAGTCCGGCGTCGACGCGTCGTTCGCGGGATGGCTCGACTTCGGCGACGGATTCACGGCGACGATCGAGTGCTCGTTCGACGCGCCCGAGCGGCAGCTCCTGGAGATCGTGGGAACCGAGGCCGCGGTCACCATCGATCGCGCGTATACACCCGGGCCTGCCGACACCGGGATGACGCTACGCCATCGCGACGGCCGCCTCGAGCAGATCCTCGCGAGCGGAGCCGACCCGTATCGCGAGATGGTCGAGCACTTTCAGGCCGTCGTATGCGGCTCCGCCGTGACGCGCCGGCCGTGCGCGGCGTCCATCACGACACTGGCCGTGCTGGACCAGCTGCGAGTGGCGGCGGGTTTAGGCGCGCCGTGCGCGCTGCAGGCCGTCGCGGGGCTGGGGCCCCGCCGGCCGAGGCGTGCCTAAGATTATGAAACGAATCGGCGTCATCTCCGTGCACACGTGCCCCCTGGCCGCGCTCGGCGGCAAGGAGACCGGCGGGATGAACGTCTACGTGCGCGAGGTCTCGCGCCACCTCGGGCGGCTCGGGCTCGAGGTCGACGTGTTCACCCGCAGCCAGACGCCGGGCGTCCCGATGGTCGTGCCCCTCGGCCCGGGGGCGCGCGTGATTCACGTCGAGGCCGGCCCGCAGCGACCGGTGCCGCCGCCCGACATCGTGCCCGACCTCGACAAGTTCACCGACGAGGTGATGGCCTTCAAGGCCCAGACCGGCGCCGAGTACGCGCTGCTCCACGGCCACTACTGGCTCTCGGGGCTGGTGGCTGTCGAGCTCTCGAGGCGTCTCAACGGCATTCCGGTGGTGCAGATGTTCCACACGCTCGGCGTCGTGAAGAACGCGCTCGCCGAGCAGCCGGCCGAGCAGGTGCCGCAGGCGCGTGTCGATGCCGAGGCGAAAGTGGCCGCGCGGGCCGATCGCATCGTCGCCGCGACGCCGCTCGAGAGCGCCGAGCTCGCGTGGTATTGCGGCGCCGACGTCGGCAAGGTGCGCACGATTCCGTGCGGCGTCGACGTCGAGCTCTTCAGCCCGGGCAGCGTGGCCGCGGCGCGCGAGCGTCTCGGGCTCGACGCCGAGTGGGTGCTGCTCTTCGTCGGCCGGCCCGCGCCGATCAAAGGGCTCGAGGTGCTCCTGCAGGCGCTCGCGCGCTTGAAGGCCGACGGCCTCAGCCGCGTCGCCGTGCGCCTGATCATCGTCGGCGGTGACCGGAACGAGGAGGGCAACGAGGATCGCGCGCGGCTTCGCGCGCTGGCCGATACGCTCGGCGTCGGCGCGTGGCTCGACTTCAAGGGGCCGGAGCCCCAGTCGGCGCTGCCCGAATACTACCGGGCCGCGGACCTCTGTCTGGTGCCGTCGCATCACGAGTCGTTCGGGATGGCCGCGCTCGAGGCGATGGCCTGCGGCGCCACGGTCGTGGCCTCGCGCGTCGGCGGCCTGGCCACGACGATCCAGGACGGCGTCACCGGCGTGCTCGTGCCGCCGCGGGACGACGTCGCGCTGGCCACGGCGATCGGCTCCCTGCTCGCCGACGCCGACCGGCGGCGCACCCTCGGCGGACAGGCGGCGCGCTGGGCGCACAGCTTCGCGTGGCCGTCGGTGGCGCGCGCGCTGGTCGACCTCTATGAAGAGCTCGTGCCCGATCTGCGCCGGCCGGCGCCGGCCCGCGCCAGCGCGAACTGCGCGGTAGCGCTCTAGCAGTCGTTCAGGTTCGCGGTCCGGGCCTCGCCGCGAGGCCCCGCGCCGAGAGATGGCTCGGCGGCAACTTGCAGAACGGAGCGGGAATTGATTGCGGTGATCTCGCGCTCTGCGATGGTGTTGACCGTGTCGGCCGCGCTCACGGGATGCGCGATGCTCGCCAAGGAGCCCGTACCGATCGGTGAGCGTCCGACCGCGATCGAGCGCCGGCCGCTCAGCGAGCGCACGCCGGGTGATGCGGCGATGGGTCAGGAAATCGCGGCGCTCGCCCGGCGACACGTCGGCGCGCCCTATCGCTGGGGCGGCTCGAGCCCATCGGGCTTCGATTGCTCGGGACTGGTTCGCTACGTCTACGCGCAAGTTGGCGTCTCGCTGCCGCACAACGCCGCGAAGCAGTATCGGCTTGGAGCTCCGGTGGCGCGCGAGGAGCTCGAGCCCGGCGATCTCGTGTTCTTCGATCGTCTCCGGCACAACGGGATCTACGTCGGCGACGGCCGCTTCATCCACGCGCGCCAGACCGGACGAGGCGTGAACATCGCGAGCCTCGACGACGGCTGGTACGCCTCACACTGGGTCGGCGCGCGGCGGCTCGATCTACCGGCGGACGCGGGGTGGGACCAGCTGCGCTGAACCTCAGTCGGCGATCAGCCGGGAAGCTGCATCAGCTGCAGCACGTTGCCATCCGGGTCGGCGAACGTGGCGACCCATCCGCCCCAGTCCTCGCGCGCGGGCTCCCGGCTGAATGCGACGCCGGCGCGACTCAGCCGCTCGTGAACCGCTCGGATGTCGGCGACGGTCAGGTTGATCATGATGCGCAGCGCCTCGCGGCTTGCGCCGCGCACGCGGTCGTGAACGCCGATTGAGAGCCGCACCCCGCTCCAGTCGAAGTTGATGAAGTCCGATTTGGCCGAGCGCGGCGTGAGCCCGAGCGTCTCGCGATAGAAGAGCGCCATCGCCGGGAAGCGCTCGGCTTCGGTCCAGATCAGTACCCCGGCCAGTCCCTCGATCGACCCCGTCGTCATCGGCGCCCTCCTGGACGCTGATTCTATCGAAGGGCCCGCGAGCGCCGGCACCCGTCGCCTGGCCCGCGGTGCTAGGATTGGCGCCATGACAGAACGAGCTGCATCACCGGTAACCACGCCAGTCGTGCGGCGGATCGTCGTCGCGCCGGGCGTCGAGCTGCACATCGAGGTCAGGATCGGCGAGAAGTCCGCCGTGCCGTTCGTGCTGGTTCACGGGCTCGCGTCGAACGCGCGCCTCTGGGATGGCGTGGCGGAGCTTCTGCACGCCGCCGGTCACACGGTGGTCGTCATCGATCAGCGCGGTCACGGCCTCTCCGATGCTCCGGACGCGGGCTACGACCTAGATACGGCGGTGGCCGACTTGCTCAGCCTGATCAGCGCGCTCGAGCTCGACCGGCCGGTGCTGGCTGGCCAGTCCTGGGGCGGCAACGTCGTGCTCGAGCTCGGCTGGCGCCAGCCGGACGCCGTGCGTGGGATCGCCTGCGTCGACGGCGGCGTCATCGAGCTCTCGCAGGCATTTCCGTCGTGGGAGGATTGCCTGGCGGCGCTGACGCCGCCGGCGCTCGATCACCTGACGCTCGCCGAGCTCGAGACGCGGATTCGTAAGGGCGTGCCGCACTTCAGCGATCGCGCCGTCGCCGCGTATCTCGCCTGCTTCAGCACGCGGCCCGACGGGACGATCCAGGCGCGCTTGACGCGAAACCGTCACCTGTCGATCCTCCGCTCGCTCTGGGAGCATCGTCCCTCGACCCGGTGGGCGAGCTTGAAGACGCCGACCTTGCTGCTGCTGGCCGACAGCGGCGACGAATCGAGGACGTCGCGCAAGCGCAGCGCAGAAGCGGCGGCGCTCGCCGCGGGCGGCGCGGTCCGCTCGGTATGGTTCTCGCCCGGCCACCACGACTTGCACCTCGAGTCGCCGGAGCGCGTCGCCGGGCTCCTGATGCAGGCGCTCCGCGAGGGGTTCTTCAAGTGACGCTGCCGCGCCTGCTGGCGATCATGGGATCGGGCGAGACCGCGCCGACGATGGTCACGCCGCACCGGGAGCTCGTCGCGCGGCTGGGCCAGCCGACGCCGCGGGCCGTTCTGCTCGATACGCCGTATGGATTTCAGGAAAACGCGTCCGAGATCACCGAGCGGGCCGTCGAGTACTTTGCCCATCGCGTGCAGCTCACCATCGAGCCGGCCGGCTTTCTCGGGCCGCTCGCCGTCGACCAGAGCAGCCGCGCGCCGCTGGCCGAAGCGGCCGCGCTCTCGCGCCTTCGGACCGCCGGCTTCGTGTTCGCCGGCCCCGGCAGCCCGTCGTACGCGCTGTCGGTCTGGAAGAGCTCGCCGGTGCCCGAGGCGCTCACGACCAAGCTGGCCGAGGGCGGCGCCGTCGTGTTCTCGAGCGCGGCGGCGCTGACGCTCGGCAGCTTCAGCGTGCCGGTGTACGAGATCTATAAGGTCGGGCTAGCGGTGCACTGGCTCGAGGGACTCGATCTCATGCGCGCCGCGGGCTTCGACGGGTCGTGCGTGGTGATCCCGCATTACGACAACGCCGAGGGCGGCACGCACGACACGCACTTCTGCTATCTCGGCGAGCGACGCCTCTCGGTGATGGAAGGGATGCTGCCCGAGGACGCCTGGGTGCTCGGCATCGACGAGCACACGGTGCTGGTGACCGATCTCGACGCCAAGACCGTGACGGTGACCGGCCGCGGCGGCATCACGGTTCGCCGCCGCGGCAAGTCACAGGTGTTTCCGGCGGGAACGAAGTTGACGATGGCCGAGCTTCTCGCCGCGTCCCGGGGCGTTGCCGGAACCGCCCGGCACGAGCACGATCGGCCGGCTGCCGCGGCTGCCGCTGAGTCGTCCGCGCCCAGCAGCGCGCCGGGGCAGAAGCGATCGCCCCTGCTCACCGAGATGGCGCGGCTCGAGCAGGCCTTCGAGGCGGCCATCGCCGGGCGGCGCGCGCCGGAGGCGGCCGAGGCGATCCTGAATCTCGACCGCACGATCGCCGAGTGGTCGGCGGACACCCTGCAGACGGACGATCCGGATCGCGCGCGGGCCGTGCTCCACTCGCTGGTTCAGCGCCTGGGCGAAGCGGCGGCGGGAGGACTGCGCGATCCGCGTGAGCTCCTGGCGCCGCTGGTCGAGAGCCTGATCGCGCTTCGGAAAGAGCTGCGCGCCGCCAAGGCGTGGGAGCTCGCCGATCGCGTGCGCGATCGTCTGATCGCCGCGCGCATCGAGGTGCGCGACACACCGGGCGGCACCGTCTGGGAGATTCGCGAGTCCTAGAGCCCGCCGCGGACCAGCGCGCGATCGGGCGTGTCGGAGCCACGCCGCGCCCATCTCAGGCCACCCTCGGTCCAAGCCGGACTCATGGCCCCCGCTACAATAGCCGAGGGGCGGCATCGAGCCGCCCCTCGTTATCCAGCAGACCCCTTAGAACCGAGCTCGAGCGACCGCTACGCGCTCGCCAGCTGAGCGCGCGCGTTCTTGATCACGCGGCCGGGATGGGCGCCGGTGTGCTCGCCCTTCTCGAGCAGCACTTCTCCGTTGACGACCGTGTAGTGAATGCCGTCGGCCAGCTCGCGCATGCGCCAGCCGTTGGCCGGGAAGTCGTGAACGACGTCTTCCTTGCGCGGCGCGACCGTGTCCGGATCGAAGACCACGAGGTCCGCGGCCATGCCCGGCTGCACGAGGCCGCGGTCGTAGATGCCGAACGCTGAGGCCGAATCGTACGTGAGCCGCCGCACGGCGAGCTCGAGCGACATGATCTGCTTCTCGCGCACCCAGTAGCCGAGCAGGCGCGTGGGGTTGCTGACGTTGGAGTGGAACTGCACGTGCGCGCCGCCGTCGGTGAGCCCGACGACCGCGTAGGGGCTGCCCAGGATCTGGGCGACCGCCTCGGTGTCCATGTTGATCTCGCCGAGGGTGAACACCGTCTCCAGATTCTCTTCGACCGCCAGGTCGAGGAAGGCGTCGAGCGGGTGCTGACCCTTGGCCTTCGCGATCTCGGCGATGTGCTTGCCGGCCATGCCGCGGTTCTTCGCGAGCTTGGGCTCCTCGACGAACATGAGGTCCCAGCGCTTGGAGAACGTCGAGTCCGGACCGAGCGGCGCGTCGACCTCTTCACGCAGCTTGGCGCGGATCGCCGAGTTCGCGTAGGCGGCGAGCTTGTCGGCGTCGGCGCCCTGGAGGATCGGCAGCCAGGTCGGCATGCTGCGGAACACCTGGCAGTTCTTCATCGTGAACCGGTTGACGATGCTGCCCGGATTGCAGAGCGGGATCGCGCGGATGCCCTGCTTCACGGTCTCCTCGACGTGCGCCAGGTGCTGCTTCCACCGCCCCGGCTGGCGCGCCTGCTCGAGCAGGGTGTTGTACATGATCGGCCGCCCGGACGCCTCGGAGATCCGCGAGAGCAGCTTGTCCTTCAGCTCGGGGTTGGTGCCGCCGCCGCACTGCATCACGCCCGTGCCGAGCTCGCGCAGCACGTCGGCCAGCGCGAACAGCTCGGACTCCGGCGCGCACGCGGCCGGAATGCGCTTGCCCGCGATGTCGAAGTGGTTCATGTTCCGCGTGATCGAGAGCCCGAGCGCGCCGGCCTCGAGCGACTCACGCACGACGCGGCGCATGGTCTCGAGCTCGGCCGGCGTCGCGTCGCGGTCCGAGCACTCCTCGCCCATCGCGTAGAGGCGCACCGCCGAGTGGCCGACCAGGGTGCCGACGTTGACGCCGAGCCTCTTCCCGATAGCACTCATGTACTGCGGGAACGTCTCCCAGCTCCAGGGCACGCCGGCCTGCAGCACGTCCATCGGGATCGCCTCGACGTACGAGAGCATCCCGGCCAGCTTCTCGCGCGCCTCCGGCTTGACCGGCGCCAGCGCGAGCGAGCAGTTGCCGATGATCACGGTCGTCGAGCCGTGGTGGCAGGAGTAGGTGCAGAGCGGATCCCACACGACCTGCGCGTCGTAGTGGCAGTGGTTGTCGACGAAGCCCGGCGAGACGACCCGCCCGTCCGCTTCGATCGTCTGACGCGCGGATCCGCTGAGGCGTCCCAGCTCGACGATCTTTCCCTTCGAGACGCCGACGTCGCCGTGGAAGGCTGGGCGGCCGGATCCGTCGATGACGCGTCCGTTCTTGATCAAGAGGTCGTAGGTCATCTCGTCGCTCCTTTCGCGGGCACAACCGTCGCGGGCACTTCTCTCGAGGACACTTCGGAAGGCGCCGTAATCCACCCCCGGATTCCACGCCGGGCGGGAGCCCGGCTTGGCTGGGATGGTAGCTCAGAAGCGCGCCCTGTCATAGATGAGGATTTCACCCGACGCCGGGGCCGGCCAGCCCCGCCATGACGTTCGCGAGAAGACGGACCCCGACGTCGCCGCCGAGCGTCATGATCGACTCGGGATGAAACTGCACGGCCCACAACGGAAGGCGCCGGTGCTCGATGGCCATCACGACGCCGTCCTCGCTCTCCGCGGTCACTTGGAGATCCCGGGGCAGCGTGCGCTTGATCGCGAACAAAGAGTGGTATCGGCCCGCGCTGAACTCGGCCGGCAGCCCCTCGAAGAGCCGCCCGCCCAGCACCCGGATCCGGGAGGCTTTGCCGTGAACGGGAGGATCGAGCACGCCGAGCGTGCCGCCGCAGTACTCGACCATGCCCTGAAGGCCGAGGCACACGCCGAACGCCGGGATGCCGCGGTGAACCAGCGCGGCGATTGTGCCGGCCACGTCGAAATCCCGCGGCGTGCCGGGACCCGGCGAGAGCACCGCCAGGTGCGGCTTCACGTCGTCGAACGCGGTCTCGGGAAAGCCGCTGCGCAACGTCACGACCTCGGCGCCGGTCTGGCGCAGATAGTTGGCGAGCGTGTGGACGAACGAATCTTGATGATCGACGAGCAGCACGCGGCGGCCGGAGCCGGCTCGCGAGCGCGCCGCATGCGCCGGACGGTCGAGCCCGCGCGAGCCGCGGATCGCGTCGAGGAACGCCGAGGCTTTCAGCTCGGTCTCGGCCTCTTCGGCGGCGGGATCGGAATCGTAGAGCAAGGTGGCGCCGGCGCGGACCTGGGCGACGCCGTCCTTCACGCGAATGGTCCTGAGCGTGAGGCCGGTGTTGAGGTTGCCGTCGAAGCCGATCATGCCCACCGCACCGCCGTACCACGCGCGCGGCGAGCGCTCGTGGTCCTCGATGAACTGCATCGCCCACGCCTTGGGCGCTCCGGTGACGGTGACCGCCCACGCGTGGGCCAGAAACGCGTCGAGCGCGTCGAACTCGTCGCGCAGGCGCCCTTCCACGTGATCGACGGTGTGGATCAGGCGCGCGTACATCTCGATCTGACGCCGGCCGATCACCCGCACGCTCCCGGGCTCGCAGATGCGTGACTTGTCGTTACGGTCGACATCGGTGCACATCGTCAGCTCGGACTCGTCCTTGGCCGAGGTGAGCAGCGCCAGGATCTGGGCGGCGTCGCCGATCGCGTCGTGCCCCCGCGCGATCGTGCCGGAGATCGGGCAGGTCTCGACGCGACGGCCCTCGACGCGCACGTACATCTCGGGCGACGCGCCGACCAGGTACTCGGCGTCGCCCAGATTCATCAGGAAGCCGTACGGCGAGGGATTGGTGCCGCGCAGGCGGCCGAACAGCTCGGCCGGCGGCGAGGGACAGCCTTCGAAGAACGTCTGTCCGGGAACGACCTCGAAGAGGTCGCCGCGCGCGAAGGCCTCGCGCGCGACCTTGACCATCGCCGCGTACTCGCCTGGCGCGTGGTCGCCGGCGCGAGGCATTCGCTCGGCGCCGACGTATGGCGTCGCCGCCCCGGATCGGGGCACGCCGCTGGTCGATCGTCCCGCCGCCTCGAAATCGTAGCGCCGCCGCATCGCGACCTCGCGGCGGTGGTCCACGATGACGAGCTCGTCCGGAAGGTAGAGGACGAGGTCGCGCTGCGCGGGCTCGCGCTCGAGCCTGAGCCTGATCGGCTCGAACTGAAAGGCGAGGTCGTACCCGAAGGCACCGTAGAGGCCGAGGTGCGGCTCGTCCGGGTGGCGGAAGAGTGCGACCAGCGCGCGCAGCAGCGAGAAGATCGACGGCTGCCGGCTCCGCGCCTCCTCGGCGAACCGCTCGCCCGGTGCCTGAACCGAGCCTTCGAGCGAGCTCGCGCTCGCGTCCACGCGCTCGACGGCCTCGAGCGCGCGGAACGCCTCCGCGATCGAGGGGAGCAGCACGCGCCCGCGATCGTTCAGCGCGTCGACGCGGAAGCGGCGCTCGCGCGCGCTCAGCACGAGCGGTGGGTTCACGAACCCCATGTCCCAGCGCGTATAGCGGCCGGGGTACTCGTAGCTCGACGCCAGCAGCGCGCCTCGATGGGAATCGAGTGCGTGGACGACGGGCTCGATCGCGCCGGCGACGGGAATCTCGTCGATCGTGCGATGCACGCGGATTCCGCCCGCGGTGTCGTAGGTACTCGTGGTCATCTCGGTCTCCTCCGTACGAGGAGCCGCGACCGATGCGGGGCGTCCTGAAACACGAAAGCCGCCCCGTCGGGGGCGGCTCTGTCTCGTCTACTCGAAGTGGCTCGCGTGCGCGCGCTAGACGAGGCCGCCCTGTGTGAGGGGTCGCCACGACCACTGCGAGCGCGCGAACGAGCCGACTCGGTTCACGCCGGGATCGTCGCAGGGGTGCTGGTCGCTGTCAAGCGCGGCGGCGTCGAAGAGCTTGTCGCGGAGCGGAGCGTGCGCTAGCGCGACGCGCTGCGGTGGGGCAGGCCGAGAGTCCTGAAGACGTCCAGACGAACCACCGCCCAGCCGAGCGCGCGCAGGTGGTTGTCGATCTCGTTCATCAGACGGCGGTCGCCGCGGCGTCGATCCGGCGAGCCGGTCTTGTCGGCGCCTCGCCGCTCGCCCCGACGGCGGTCCAGGACGACCTCGACCGAAGAGTTGCCTGAAAACGCGCGCTTGGCGTAGTCGAACAGCTTTTCGCGGTCGCGCGCGACGACGAAGATCTGCTTCGCGGCCTGGCTATGAGAGTCGTCGCGACCACCCTTGGACTCGGCCGTCCAGCTCTTGGGGAAGGGGTGGAACTGGGGCAGCACCTTCAGAGGCCCCTGGTCGAGGAACTTGGAGAGGAGGACCCAGGTATCTCCGCCACACGCGAGGCATGACGAGGCTCCGATTTCAAAGCATGCCTCGCAATCGAGGCACAACGCCAGGCGACGAAGCGGCAAATGCGATAGCGCGGTGCTTCGTGTGTGGCGGATAGGGACCCGGGCGCTCTCTGCTCTCATCGCGAACGCACGAGATATTGGCAAATCGGATGCCACGCGCGATCGTTCACGGAAACTTCGACGTGGCGCGTGGTTATGCGCGAGGGCGGCTGCTCGGCGCCAGTGGTTTGACCGTATTGACTGGACAGTCCGGCATCACCCTGGTCAAGTTTGTGCCGGAGTGGTGGTCAGCGCGCGCGGGTCAGCGGCTCGCGCGCTCGAGCCAGGCGAGGTCGCGCGGCGAGCGACGGAAGCCCAGCCGCCGGCGGATCAGGCGCTGGGCCTCGGCGAGGCGGCCGAGCCGAAGCAGGCAGACCACCATCGTCTCCTCGAACAGCTCCCACTGGGCGTGGCTGCCGCCCACCCGGTGGATCTCGCTGTCGACCGACTCCATAAGGGCCAGCGCCCCCGCGAAGTCCCCGTCGACGTAGGCGGCGACACCTCGGACCAGCGGCAGCGCGACTGTCCCCGCGATCGGATGGCCCTTGGCGTGAAGGGCCTCCAGTCCGGCGGTCAGGGCCGAGAGCGCGGCGCCATCGCCGGCCGACGCGTAGGCGAGCGCCGCATGGACGTCGCCGAAGATGAAGCCCGGGCGCGTGACCCTGGTCGCGAGCTCGGCCAGGGGCCGCCAGGGGAGTGGTCCCTTCTCGTAGTCATAGAGCCCGAACCGCCAGAGCAGCGCCGAGCCGTCGATCATGGCCAGCCGCGGGTTGGACGACGGCGCGATGTCCTGCTCGTAGATCGCGAGCGAGCGCTCGGGCCGCCCGCGCTGCAGCTCGAACAGCGCCAGATGCCAGGCCAGATGGCAATGAAACGGCGCCCGGCGGTCGTAGCCGCCGAGCCAGTCCGTGAGCAGCGCGACGCCGCCGTCGTTGTCGACGGTCTCGTAGCAGACGTGCGCGATGTTGTGGCTCGCGTTGGCGTTGCCGGGGTACTGCGCGAGCGAGCGCTCGGACAGCCGGCGCGATTCGTCGTAGCGCCCGACCTCGTGATACGTGAAGCCGAGCGCGGAGTGATACCACCAGTCGTCGCCGTACGCGCCGGCCAGGCGCTCGACGAACGCGACGCGCAACGCCTCGCGGTCGGCGCGACCGCCGAGGCCGATCGTGCTGCCCGCCTGGTTCACGAGCAAGGCGTCGCGCGGAAACTCCTTCACGTGCTCCTCGATCAGGCCGAGCCCGCGCGCGGCTTCGCCGCCGGCGATGGCGGAAAGCGCGCCGACGTGCTGCTGCTCGCGGCGCGTGGCGCCTGCCGCCAGGCTGCGCGCGCGCTCGATCGACGTCTTCGCCGAGGCGCCGTCGCCCTGGAACAAGGAGAAGAGCGCTGCGCCGGCGTGCGCGAGCGCGAATCCCTCGTCGGCCGCCACCGCCGAGGCGAAGGCCTGATCGGCGCCGAAGCCGTACGAGAGCATCCGATCCATTCCGTCCTGGTAGTGGCGCGCGGCCACGGACGATGTGGTCGAGAGCGTCAGCCCGTAGCGGTCGGTCAGGCTCATGGCCGATTCAGGTGCTTGAGCGCCAGACCAGGCCGCGGCCACTCGAAGGACACGAGCGTGCCGCCCATCGAGAGCGTGGCGAACGCGGTGCGAAGATCGCGGCCGCCGAAGCACACGTTGGTCACCATCATGTCCGGCAGCTTGTACTGATCGACTTGGCTGCCGTCGGGCCAGATGTCGCTGACCGCGCCGGTGATCAAGGTCGCGACGCAGACGTGGCCTTCGCCGTCGACCGCGAGCGAATCGAACATCTGATAGCCGGGAAGGCCGGCGATGACCGTGCCCTTCTCTCCGCGATACGGTCCGTTCGCCGATTCGATCTGGCCGGGCGCCGAGAGCTTGAACGCCCAGCAGCGCGCGGTCGGCGTCTCGACGACGTAGAGCGTGCGCTCGTCGGGCGAGAGGCCGATGCCGTTCGGCCGCTCGAGCGGGAAGATCGCCTCTCGGATCATCGAGCCGTCGGCCTTGGCGTAGAAGACCACGCCGCGATCCATGTCGCGCTCGCGCGTCTTGCCGAGGTCCGTGAACCAGAAGCCGCCGGCGTTGTCGAACACGAGGTCGTTCGGGCCGCGCAGCTTCGCGCCGTCGCACGCATCGTAGAGCGTCTCGAACTTTCCCGTCTCGGGGTCGACGATCTGGATGAGCCCGCCCTTGTAGTCGTCGGCCTGCGCGATCGGGAACAGCTTGCCCGGGCGGTCCATGAACTTGAGCCCGCCGTTGTTGGTCACGTAGATCTTGCCGTTCGGGCCCATCGCGGCGCCGTTCGGCCCGCCGCCGAGCGTGGCGACCACGTGGATCTTGCCGTCGGGCGTGACACGCGAGAGCGTGCGCCGCTCGATCTCGACCAGCACCACCGAGCCGTCGCTCATCGCCACGGGACCCTCGGGAAACCGCAAGCCGGACGCGATCTGTTTGATCGCCGGGGTGATCGTCTTCAATGCTGCCTCCTGGACGTCGTGTTCATTGCGCCGCGCGAGCTCATTGTGCCGCGCGCGGGCTCAGCGCCTGTGCGTACTCCGGCGGCCGCGCGCGCAAGAGCTCGCGACACCGGCAGCTCGTCGGCTCACCCGTCCGGTCGAGAAACGCGAGCTCGAGCGACGCCGCCACCGTCGGCAAGGTCTCCATGTAGAGCCGGTTCAAGGTGATCGTCGGATCCTCGGGCTCGAGGCCCGTGCCCCAGTTGGCGACGACGTGATAGTAGGCGAGGTGCATCCCGCACACGCGCGCCAGCACCGGGCTGACGCAGTCGCCGGTGATGATCGGCATGCCGATCTGCCGGCCGGTCGTCTCGAGCATGCGGCAGGTCGCGAGCGATTCGAAGCCGTTGCCGGCGAGCCAGCGGTTGAGCACGACGCCCGCCTCTGGGCCGTGCACGCGCCGGAATCTGAAGTCGCCCAGACGCTCGGCGTCGGCGCGCAGCACCTCGGCCAGCGGCGGGCAGAAGGGATCGTCCATGATCGCGACCTGGCGCGGCAGACAGAACTCGAGCTCGGTGCCGGGCAGGCCCGTCGGCATCGTGTCGCGCGTCAGGTAGCTCTTCGGCAGGACGAAGTCGCCCGGCCGCACGGCGCTCTCGTCCGCGGCGGCTCGACGCCAGTCGCAGCTTCCGCTGGTGCCGCCGACCAGCAGCACGCGCACGCCGGCCTTCCAGAGGATCCAGAACGCCTTCCATTCACTCGCGTGCAGGACGGGGTCCTCGTCGACGACCTGGCCGTAGGTCGGAATGCGCAAGAACTCGCGCCCGCTCGCGCCGCGATAGTGCTCGACCTGCGGCCCGAGACCGTACGGTGTGCGCGGGCGGTGAACGCCGAGCCGCGTGTGGCCGCGTGAGGTTGCCAGCTCGTGGAAGCGATCACCGAGGCCCCACGTCGGGCTGCCGCCGAGCGTCGCGAAGGCGGCGCGCGGGCCCGTGTACTCGACGCTCGGGTCGAGATGGCAAGGACAGGCGGCCGACTGGACGCTCACCGGGGCAGCGTAGGTGACGCGCGAGCCGAGGTCAAAGGGAACCTCGCGTGCTTTCCTTCTCTGGGGAAACCGGCTAAGGTTGCGGGAGTCTCGAGGAGGAAAAATATGGATCTGACCCGTCGCCAGATGCTCGGCCGCTCCGCTTCGCTGCTCACCGGACTGGCCGCCGCCGGCGGCGTCGTCTCGGTCGCGAAGAGCGCGCGCGGCGCGACCAGCGAGGTCACGTTCCAACTCGGCTGGATCATCAGCAACGGGCAGATCGGCGAGATCGCGGCGCGAAGCCTCGGTTACTTCGAGGCCGAAGGGATCAATCTGAAGGTCGCGCCAGGCGGGCCCAACGTCGACGGCGTGGCGGTCGTGGCGGCTGGCTCCGCTCAAGCCGGTAATCTCTCGTCGAGCCCGTCGCTCATGCTGGCGCGCGCCGGCGGGCTTCCGGTCAAGTGCTTCGCGGTCGGCTACCAGGAGCATCCGTTCACGTATTTCTCCTTGCCGAAGAAACCGATCCGCAGCCCTCAAGACATGGTCGGTAAGCGCATCGGCACGCAGGGCACCGCGCGGATCCTGCTGCGCGCACTGCTGGCCAAGCACAAGATCAAAGAGTCCGACGTGCAGGTCGTGATCATGGGCAGCGACATGCTGCCGCTCGTGACGGGCCAGGTCGACGCGGTCACCGGCTGGCTCACGAACGTGAGCGCGCTGAGAGCGCTCGGGCCGGACCGCATCGACATGCGGCTCTGGGACGCCGGCATCCAGCTCTACGCGAACCTGTACTACGCGACCGACGAGACGATTCAGAAGCACGCCGACGTGCTTGCCGGATTCACGCGCGCCGCGGCGAAGGGGTGGCACTACGCGTATCAGAATCCCGAGAAGGCGGTCGATCTCCTGGTGAAGGCCTACCCGAACCTCGACCGCGACGCCGAGCTCGACGCGATCAAGCCCGTGCTGAACTTCAGCTTCACCAAGACCACTGCGGCCAAGGGCTGGGGCACGATGGAGCCCGGCGTCTGGGAGCAGCAGATCCAGGTCTACAACGACCTTCAGCAATTCAAGGGTCAGGCGCCGAAGGTCACCGACGTGATGACCGACTCCGTGCTCAAAGCGACCGCGGCCGCGCGCCCCAAGATCGGCGCGTAGAACGAGGCGAGGTCGCGGAGCCTATGACCAGTCTCGCCGCCGCGCCCGCGGTCAGGCTCGACGGCGCGACCGTGCGATTCACGAGCGAGCGCGGCTCCGTCACCGCGCTCGAGAACGTCGCGCTGCAAGTGCCGCCCGGCGGGTTCATCAGCCTCCTCGGCCCATCCGGCTGCGGCAAGTCGACCTTGCTCAGACTGGTCGCCGATCTCGTCGCGCCCACGCAGGGCTCGGTGACCGTGCTCGGCGGCCCGCCGGAGAGGGCGCGGCTCAACCGCGAGCTCGGCTTCGTGTTCCAGGACGCGACCCTGCTGCCGTGGCGCTCGGCGCTCGAAAACGTCCGGCTGCCGCTCGAGGTCGGTCCGCGCAAGCGCGATCGCACAGAGCAGCGCCGTCCCGAAGAGCTCTTGCGGCTCGTCGGCCTCGGTGGTCGCGAGCATGCGCTGCCTCACGAGCTATCAGGAGGTATGCGCCAGCGCGTCGCGATCGCCCGCGCGCTGGTCTCGGAGCCACGAATCTTGTTGATGGACGAGCCCTTCGGAGCCCTCGACGAGATCACGCGCGACACCTTGAACGAGGAGCTCCTGAGAATCTGGCAGGAGACCGGCACGACGATCCTGTTCGTGACGCACAGCATTCCCGAGGCCGTCTTTCTGTCGCAGTACGTCCTCGTGCTCGCGACCAACCCCGGACGCGTGCGCGAGCTGGTCGAGTGCGACCTGCCGTACCCGCGAGCGCTCAGCGTGCGCGAGACCCCGGAATTCATGCGGATCGCCTCGCGCCTGCGCGCGCTCTTGCAGACCTGCTGATGGCGGACAAGCCGACCGCCGTGATCGCCGAGCCTGCCGCGCCGCTGCGGGCGCCGGCGCCGGCCGCGGCCAGGTCGCCGCGGGCGCGGTCCCAGGCGTGGCTGCCGTTCATCGCGGCGGCGGTGCTGCTGGCCGCGTGGCAGATCCTGGCGGTCGTGTTCTCGCTGCCGGTCTACATCGCGCCGACCCCGGCGCAGGTGGCGCGAACGCTCGTGAGCGAGCTGCCCATGCTCATGCGCAACTTCGTGCCGACCGCGCTCGAGAGCCTGGTCGGGTTCGTCCTCGGCAACACGATCGCGATCGTCGTCGCCGTCGTGTTCGTGCACTCGAAGCGGTTGGAGGCCGCGCTGTATCCGATCGCGGTGTTCGTGAACACGATCCCGATCCTCGCCAAGGCGCCGATCCTGGTGCTGATCTTCGGACTCGGGATGACCTCGAAGGTCGTGATCGCGGCGTTCATCTGCTTCTTCCCGACGCTCGCCAACATGGTGCGCGGCCTCACGTCGGTGAACCCGCAATCGCTCGAGCTGATGCGCGTGCTCTCGGCAAGCAAGGCCGAAGTGTTCTGGAAGCTCCGCGTGCCGAGCTCCTTGCCGTTCCTGTTCTCGGCACTCAAGATCGCCTCGACCACCTCCGTGCTCGGCGCGATCGTCGGCGAGTGGATCGGCGCCGATCTCGGCCTCGGCGCCCTGATCATCGAGGCGACCCACAACTTCCGGTCGCCGCTGCTCTACGCGACCGTGTTCGTCGCCTCGGGCTGGGCCGTCGTCTTCTTCGCGGTGGTCAGCTTCGCCGAGCGCAGGATCGTCACGTGGAAGCAGGGCGAGACCGCGTGATGGCTCCGCCGACAGTCGCTGAAGCTACCCGCGCGACCCCGATCGTCGACCGGAGCGACGTGCTCGTGGTCGGCGGCGGTCCGGCCGGCGTGAGCGCCGCCGTCGCCGCCGCGCGGAGCGGCGCGCGCGTCACGCTCATCGAACGCTATCCGTATCTCGGCGGTCTCGCGTCCGGCGGGATGGTGCTGGTGCTCGACGACATGGTCAACGGCGCCGAGATCACGACGACCGGCTTGATCGGCGAAGCGATCGAGCGGCTCGAAAAGCTCGGGCTGGCCGTGTCGCCGCCGCTCGAGGACCGCCGCGTCGGCTGGGACGTGTGGCGCAAGTGGGCGCGCTGGGGCTGCAACGACTTTCGCGCGCGCGGGAAGCCCCAGCCGATCGTCTATGCGGTCGCGTTCGATCCCGACGGCTGGAAGCGCGTCTCCGAGGACATGGTGATCGAGAGCGCCGTGAACTTGCGTCTGCACAGCTGGTTCTCCGAGCCGATCGTCGAGAACGGTCGGATCCGGGGCGCCGTCGTGGAGACCAAGGCCGGCCGACAGGCGTTGCTGGCGGAGATCGTGGTCGACGCTACCGGCGATCTCGACGTCGCCGCGCGCGCCGGCGCCCCGCACGTCGTCGGCGCGTACATGGTGACGACGGTGTTCAGGCTCGGCAACGTCGACACCGACGCAGCGCTTCGCTTCGAGTACGAGCGCCCGGAGGAGTTCGCTGTTCTCGATCGCCAGGCCAAGCGTCTGCTCGGCGGTGCCTGGGACTCATGGTGGCTCAAGACGCCGCTGCCCGGGATCGTCTGGTGCAATTGCCCTCACATGACCGGCTACGACGCCCTCCGCGTCGAGGACATGACCGCCGCCGAGGTCGAGGGGCGCCGGCGCATCGCCGCCGTGATGGCATTCGCGCGCGCCGAGCTTCCGGGCTTTGCGAATTGCTATCTGGTCGACGTCGCCCCGCAGCTCGGCGTGAGGCAGACCCGGCTGCTCGACGGCGAATACGTCGTCACGAAGGACGACGTGCTCTCGCGGCGCCACTTCGCCGACACGGTCTGCCGCGGGCGCGACTACTACACGCCGTACCGCGCGCTGCTGCCGCGGAAGCTCGATCAGCTCCTGGTTGCCGGGCGTCACTACTCGGCGGAGCCCCAGGCGCAGAAGATCTCGCGCGAGATCCCGCCGTGCATGGTGCAGGGCCAAGCGGTGGGCATCGCCGCTGCGCTCGCGCTCTCGGGAGGAATACGCGTGCGTGACGTCGATGCCGTCGCGATCCAGCGGGCGATGCGCGCCCAGGGCGCCGATCCCGGCGACGTCCCGTCAGCGAACGCCGTGCCGGCCCGCGCCTGAGCGCGCGCTCCGTGGACTTCGAAGTCTGCTTCCTGCCGCGCGAGGCCACGCGCAAGCCCACACCGGTCGCGGTGCTGATCGACGTCATCCGCGCCAGCACGACGATCGTCACCCTGCTGGACCGCGGCTGCTCGGAGGTCATCCTGGTCGGCCAGAAGGATCGCCCGCGGCTGGTCGAGCTACGGGCGGAGCTCGACGCGCTCGTGTGCGCCGAGGACGCCTCGGGGCTCAAAGCCGCCGAGGCCGACCTGACGCCGTCGCCCGCCGCGCTCGACGCGCTCGATCTGGGTGGCAGGCGCGTGATCCTCGCGACCACCAACGGCACGCTCGCGGCCGAGCTGGTGCGCGAGTGCGGCGTCGAGCACGTGCTGATCGGCTGCATGCGCAACGGCGCGGCGGTCATGCGCTCCGCGGTCGAGCTGGCGGGCCGCCTGGACCGGAGCGTCAGCCTGGTGTGCGCAGGACGCGAGTCGAGCCTGATCCCGGCGCTCGACGACTCGTATTGCGCCGCGGCGCTCCTGCGTCACGGCGAGAAGCTCGCGCGCGCCGCCGGCGCGGCGGTAACGCTGAGAGAGTCGGCGAGGATCGCGCTCAACGCGGCCTCGGTGTTCGGCAATGTGCACGAAGCCTTCGAGCAGTCGATGTCGGCCGCGGTGATTCGGCGGATCGGCTCGCCCGCGGACGTGCCCTATTGCGCCGAGGCCGACGTGTCGCCGCTGGTTCCGGTCGCAACCTTCAACGGCGGGACGCCGGCCATCGTCGTGAGGAGAGAGATATGACGCCACCAGACTGGACCTCGGCCGCGACGCGGCCCGAGATGGACGCGGGTCTGCAATATCACATCCGCTGCAAGCGCGGCGACGTGGAGCGCTACGTCCTCTTGCCCGGCGATCCCGAGCGCGTGGATCTGATCGCCGCCGACTGGGACGAGTCGCGGCGAATCGCCAACTATCGCGAGCACCGCACGTTCTCGGGGAAGGTCGGCGGCGTCGCGCTCACGTGCTGCTCGACCGGCGCCGGCGGCGGCTCGACCTCGAGCGCGCTCGAGGAGCTCGCGGTGCTCGGCGGCGAGGCGTTCATCCGCGTGGGGACCACGGCCGCGCTCCAGCCCGAGATCGAGTGCGGCGACATCGTGATCTCGTCGGGCGCGATGCGTCATGACGGGACCAGCCAGTACTACGTCGACCCGGCGTATCCAGCCGTCGCGCACTACGCGGTGACGGCCGCGCTCGTGGAAGCGGCCGAGCGGCTGGGGCTCCGCTACCACGTCGGCGTGAGCTGCTCGACCGCCTCGTTCTATTGCGGGCAGGGCCGGCCGGGATTCAACGGGTACGAGCAGGCGTTCTTCCGCGACAAGGTCGACGATCTTCGCCGCGCCGGCGTCCTGAACTTCGAGATGGAAGCCGCCACGATCTTCACGATGTGCGGCCTCTACAACCTGCGCGCCGGTGCGGTCTGCACCGTGATCGCCAATCGCATTACCGATCGCTTCGTCTACGGCGGCATCGAGCATGCGGTGAAGACGGCGAACCTGGCTGTGCGCATCCTGGCCGACTGGGACGCTCGGCTCGCCCGGACGGGCAAGCGCCACTGGTTTCCGTCGCTGACGGCCTGAGCACCGTGCCCGCCGGCGCGCCGAGCGTCTACATCGCCAACGCCCGGCTGGCTCAGCCGGATGCCGACGCGCCGCGGCCGGGCGGCGTGCTGGTCGAAGGCGGCGCGATCGCGGCGGTCGCGCTGACCGACGAGACCGCGCGTGAGGCGCGTGCCCGAGCCCGCGAAGTGTTCGATGCCGCCGGCATGATCCTGATGCCCGGTCTCGTCAACGCGCACTACCACTCCTACGGCACCGTGCTCAAGGGAACGCAGAACCGGCTCCCGCTCGAGCCGTGGGCGCTCTACACCGTGGCGTACGGCCGGGCGCTGGGCCCCGAGGCCGTTCGCGTCGCCGTCTTGCTCGGCGCCGCGGAGATGATCCGCAACGGCATCACCGCCTGTCTCGACCACTTCCCGCACACGCGGCTTGCCGACGCGGCGCTGGCCGCGCACGAAGCGAGCGGCATGCGCGTGGCGTTCGCGCCGTTCATGCACGACGTGTTCGACCACGAGTTCTTGCAGATCGAGCTGCCGGCGCCTATCCGCGCCGCGCTCGATGCAGCGCCGCGCGCCGACGCCGCGTCGGCCGAGCGCATGTACCGCGAGCTTGCGAGCCGGTGGCGCGGACACGGCCGCGTCACGATCCTGCTGGGCCCGAACGCGTTTCAACGCTGCTCGCCCGATCTCGTGGGCGTGTGGCGGCGTCTCGCCGATGATCTCGGCCTACACGCCCACGCGCATCTGATGGAGACGCGCGTCCAGGCCACGCGCGGACGCACGATGTGGCCGGGCGGGACCGTCGAGGCAATGGCGCGCGCGGGGCTCCTGACCGAGCGGCTCTCGCTGGCTCACGGCGTGTGGCTCACGCCCGAGGAAGGCAAGATCGTCGCCCGGCGCGGCACGACCGTGGTTCACAATCCGGCGAGCAACCTGATGCTCGGCAGCGGGCGCCTCGCGCTGCCCACGATGCTGGAGCTGGGCGTGCCGCTGGCGATCGGCACCGACTCGTCGAACTCCGGCGGCCGCCACGATCTCTTCGAGGTGATGCGCCTGGCCCTCATGCTCCCGCGGCCGGATACGAGCGATCCGCGCGCCTGGCCCGAGGCGCGCCGCGTTCTCGAGATGGCCACGACCGGCGGCGCGCGCGCGATCGGCCAGGCGGGACGGCTCGGCCGCCTCGAACCCGGTCAGCGAGCCGATCTGGTGCTGCTCGATCCGCGCGTCTCGCCGCTCGCCGGCGGGCCGCTGACGGTCGCGCACCTGGTCCAGCACGCGGACGCGACGTCGGTGGCGGCCGTCATGATCGACGGCGCATGGGTGCTCCGCGAGCGCCGCATTCTCACGTTCGACGAGCGCGCCGTACTCGACGAAGCGGCCGCGATCGCCGCCGACGTTCGCGCGGCCGCGGGCCCCGAGCTCGCGCTCGCGGAGAAGGCCGCCCCGTACTTTCAGGCCTGCGGCTAGCGGCCCCCGGCCTGCGGCTAGCGCGACGCCGGCCGGCGGTCGTTGCGGTATGATCGCCTCGCAGCAGGCCCGCCGCGAAGGCGCCTGTTCGGCGAGGTGGCCATGCGCTCCGATCGCGTGATCTCGACCATCGACTTCCACACCGCGGGAATCGGGATGCGGCTGCTCACGAGCGGCCTTCCGCGGCTGCCGGGCGCCACGATCGCGGAGAAGCGCCGCTTCTTCCAGGAGCACCACGATGATGTGCGCACGGGACTTTGCCTGGAGCCGCGCGGGCATCGCAGTCTCCTGATCGCGGTGATGACGGAGCCGGTCACGCCGGGCGCGCACTTCGGACTCTTCTTCATCTACCCCGGCGGGTACTACGTGTCCTGCGGCGAGGGCACGATCGGCGCCGCGACGGTGGCGATCGAGACCGGGATGGTCCAGCGGGCCGGCGACGAGACGCCGGTGGTCATCGATACCGAGGCGGGCGTGGTGCACACGATCGCGCGCGCCGATCGGGACCGCGTGCGCGAGGTCACCTTGCGCTGGACGCCGTCCTACGTCTTGCTCGCCGGCCAGAGCGTCGAGGTCGAGTCGGTCGGCGAGGTGCCGGTCGACGTCTCGGTCGGCGTCGGCAACGTCTTCGCGATCGTCGAAGCCGACAAGGTCGGTGTCGCCGTCCGGCGCGATCTGACGAAGCGCATCGCGCAGCGCGGGATGGCGATCCGCGATGCCGTCAACGCGCAGCTTCGGGTTGATGTGCCCGGCATCGGCAAGACCAGCGTCGACAACGTGCTGATTCACGAGCTGCCGGACGCGGCCGGCGTGTCGCCCAACGCGCTCGTGTGGGGCCCCGGCCAGGTCGACGCCGCTCCGTGCGGCTCGGGGACGTGCGCGCGGATGGCCCTCTTCCATCATCGCGGTCTCATGCGCGCCGGCGGAAGCATCGTGAGCCGCGGGCTCCTGGGGCTCGACTTCACCGGCCGCATCGCGGGCGAGACTACAGTCGAGGGCCGGCGCGCGATCTTGCCGGAGATCGCCGGCACCGCGTACCTCACCGGCTTCAGCCAGTTCCTCTTCGATCCGGAGGACCCGTTACGCGCCGGGTTTCTCCTAGAGGCGTGATCCCGTGAAGACTCTCGTGCTCGGCGGCGGCGTGGTGGGCGTGACGACGGCCTACTTCCTTGCCCAGGCGGGCCACGAGGTGACCCTGCTCGAGGAAAAGGACGCGCTCGGGCTCGAGGCCAGCTCGGGGAACGCCGGGATCATCGCGCCTGGCCACTCGTTCGCGTGGGCCTCGCCGCGCGCGCCGCGGATGCTGTGGGAGTCGCTGCGCGGTGCCGAGACCGCCATCCGGATCAGGCCGACGACCGACTGGCGCCTCTACACGTGGGGGCTGCGCTTCCTGCGCGAGTGCACGGCCGACCGCGCGAAGCGCAACACGCTGATCAAGCTGCGTCTCTGCCAGTACAGCCAGGCGGTGATGAACGAGCTGGTCCGCGCCGAGCAGATCGAGTACCACGCGATCGCGAAGGGCGCCTTGTACCTCTATCGCGATGCGGCCGAGCTCGACGCCGGCGTGAAGAAGATGGCGCTCTTGGCCGAGCACGGCCAGAAGCAGGAGATCCTCGATGCGCGCGGCGTCGCCCAGCTCGACCCGGTCTTCGAGCCGGTGCAGGGCAAGATCGCCGGCGCGATCCGCGACGTCGGCGACTCGAGCGGCGACTCGCGTCTCTTCGTCGAGAATCTCGCGCGCGTGTGTCGCGAGAAGCTCGGCGTCGTGGTGAAGCTCGGCACCCGCGTCTCGGCGCTGCGCGGCGACCACGATCGGATCGACGCGGCGCTCACCAGCGGCGGCGAGATGCGGGCCGACAACTACGTGCTGGCGCTCGGCGTCGGCGCGCCGCAGGTCGCGCGCACCGTCGACGTGAGCCTGCCCGTCTATCCGGCGAAGGGCTATTCGTCGACGTTTCCGTTGAAGGCGGGCGGCCGCGCGCCCGTGGTGCCCGGCGTCGACGAGAAGTGGCTCGTCGGCTGGTCGCGCCTCGGCGATCGGCTGCGCCTGACCTCGACGGCGGAGTTCGCCGGCTACGACTGGGGCTGGACGCCGCGCGATTTCAACAACATCCTCAAGCTGGCGCGTGACCTCTTCCCCGACGCGGCCGACTACGATCGCGGCGAGTACCGCGCGTGCCTGCGCCCGATGACGCCCGACGGGCCGCCGATCCTCGGCTTAGGCCGGCACCGGAACCTCTTCTTCAACAGCGGGCACGGCCACATGGGGTGGACGATGGCGTGCGGCACCGCCCGGATCGTGGCCGATCTGATGTGCGGGCGCATGCCGGCGCTCGACCTCGAGGGCCTGACGCCCCGCCGCTAGGATGCGGCTCGGACGAAGTCTCCTGCCCGGCGATTCTGCTCGTGCTGTGCGCGGCCGGCGCTCTGCTCGCGCACGACGAGACGTCATTCGACAAGCGGCGCGCGACCCCCGGCGTGAAGCTCGAGCTCGTCGAGCTCGCCGGCGCGCGCGATGAGGCCGTCAGCTATCAGGCGCGCGCCACCGGCGCGCCGCGCGACGCGGAGTTCGAGGTGTGGGCCAGGGACTGGCGCTCGGCCTACAGTACCGAGATCGCGTCGGGCGTTCGCATCGACGATGCGGGCAGGCTCGTGTCGACCGGGCAGGGCGACCGTCCGCAGCCAAAGGGCGTGATCACACTGGGCCCCGGCGCCTACCCGCGCGGCGCTCCGTGGGAGGTCGTCCTCGCCTCGGCCGACCGGAAGATCACCGCGTTCGCCCAGGTCGTGCCGCGGCCGATCCGAGTCGTCAGCGGGGCGTGCGTGGTCTCGCTGCAGATCGCTTCACCGCGCGCCGACCGATTCCTGGCGTTCGCGCCCGTGACGATGTGGTCATCGAGTCGCGCTCGTCCGGTCGTGTGACCACCAGGCGGCTCCGCGCCTCGGCGGCGGGAGAGCTGGCGCCGGATCTCATCACTCACGTGGCGTCCGGCACCGAGCGTGGGGCGCGCTATTCGGCGAAGGGGCGGAGCTGCGAGGTCGCGCTCGACTACAGCTGGGGCGAGCCGGCTCTGCTGCCGCGCTGAGCCCGGCGCCGCTACTTCTCGCCGAGGTAGGTCTTCCGCACCAGGTCCGATCGCAACAGCTCGGCGGCCGAGGCTTGGAGCACGATGCGTCCGGTCTGCATCACGTAGCCTCGGTGCGCCACGCTGAGCGCCATCCGCGCGTTCTGCTCGACTAACAGGATCGTCGTGCCCTGTCGGTTGATGTCCTGCACGATCCGGAAGATCGCCTCGACCAGGATCGGTGCCAGCCCCATCGACGGCTCGTCGAGCAGGAGCAAGGTGGGCCGCGCCATCAGCGCCCGGCCGATCGCGAGCATCTGCTGCTCGCCGCCCGAGAGCGTGCCGCCGGGCTGCGCGGTGCGCTCGGCCAGCCGCGGGAAGAGCTTGAACACGCGCTCGAGATCGGGCGCGATCGCCGAGCGATCCTTGCGCGCGAACGCGCCGAGCTCGAGATTCTCGAGCACCGTCATGCGCGGAAAGATGCGGCGGCCCTCGGGCGACTGCGCGATGCCCAGGCGCACGATCCGGTCGGTCGCCAGCGTGTCGAGGCGCTGGCCGACGAACGTCACCGTGCCGCGGCGCGGCCGTGTCGTGCCGAGGATCGTCTTCAGCGTCGTGGTCTTGCCCGCGCCGTTGCTACCGATCAAGGTGACGATCTCGCCCTGGGCGACCGTGAGCGAGACGCCGCGAAGCGCGCGAATGTTGCCGTAGTAGGTGTGGACGTCGGCGAGCTCAAGCATGGGGCTCGCGCTCGTACCCCGTGCCCAGATACGCTTCGATCACCTTGGGATGGCGCTGGATCTCCGCCGGCGTGCCCTCGGCGATGCGCACGCCGTAGTCCAGCACGGTGATCCGGTCGGAGATACCCATCACGACTTCCATGTCGTGCTCGATCAACAGGATGGCCAGGCCGAGCTCGCGCCGCAGCGAGTCGATCAGCCTGGTCAAGGTGTCGGTCTCGCGCGGGTTCATGCCGGCCGTCGGCTCGTCGAGCAAGAGGAGCCGCGGCTCGGTCGCGAGCGCGCGGGCGATCTCGAGTCGTCGCTGATCGCCGTAGGGCAAGTTGCGCGCAGCGTCCGCTTCCTTGTCCCCGAGGCCGATGAAGGCGAGCAGCTCGCGCGCCCGCTCCCGCGCGAGCACCTCCTCGGCGACGACGGAGGCCGGCCGCAGCACGGCGCCGGGCACGCTCGCGTGCAGCCGGCAGTGCTCGCCCACCAGCACGTTCTCGAGCACCGTCATCTGCGGAAAGAGCCGGATCGACTGGAACGTGCGCGCGACCCCGCGCTCGACGATCGCGTTGGGCCGGAGCCCGACGATGCTCGCGCCCTCGAACGTGATGCTGCCGCTGTCCGGCGCGATGAGACCGGTGACCACGTTGAAGAACGTGGTCTTGCCCGCGCCGTTGGGGCCGATCAGCCCGACGATCGCGCCGCGCGGGACCACCAGATCGACCTCGCCCAGCGCGACGACGCCGCCGAATCGCTTGGCCACACCGCGCACGTCGAGGATCGGGTCGGTTGCGCCGCCGCGCCGGGCGCGCTCGAGGAGCCATGCCGGCAGCGCGTGCGTGGCGCGCACCGTCTCTTCGACGCGCGGCGAGTCGAGCTCGTCGTCGGACGGCGCCACCGGACGCACGCGGCGCCCGGCCAGGCCTTCGGGCTTGAGCAGCATCACGAGCACCAGGCCCAGGCCGAAGAAGAACCAGCGCCACAAGGTGAGGTCGGCGACGGTGAGCGCGTGCACGCCGGTGGTGCGGCCGAGCCAGCGCACGAAGAACGTCATCTGCGAGAGCGCGACCCGGTCGAAGATCGTGATCAGCATGCCGCCGAGAATCACGCCCTTGATGCTGCCGGCGCCGCCCAGCACGACCATGCACAAGAGCATGATCGACACCTGGAACTCGAACGCGCCCGGCGTGATCGCCTGCAGCTTCGCGGCGTACACCGAGCCAGCGAACCCGGAGAACGACGCGCCCAGGGCGAAGGCCAGGAGCTTGGTCGATATCGGGTTCACGCCCGTGCAGTCGGCGGCCGTCTCGTCCTCGCGGATCGCCATCCACGCGCGGCCCAGCCGCGAGTCGTGCAGCCGGCTCATCGCCCATATCGAGAGCGCGCCGATGACCAAGATGAGGAAGTACCACGGCGTCGGGTCGGTCTCGAACGGCACGCCGGAAAGGTGCGGGCGACCGATCGGATTCACGCCGTTCTCGCCGCCGGTCAGGTTGAGCCGCTCGATCGGGCGCCATCCGCCGATGTCGACGGTGATGTCGCCGAGATTGCGGATCGCCACCGGGATGATCTCGCCGAAGCCAAGCGTGATGATCGCCAGGTAGTCGCCGCGCACGCGCAGAGTCGGCGCACCGATCACGGTGCCGAGGAGGGCCGAGACGGCCGCGGCGACCCAGATGCAGACCCAGAAGCTCCACGGATAACCGTAGAGCGGCGAGCCGACGACGGGCGAGTTGAGGAGCCCCATCGCGTAGGCACCGATCGCGAAGAACGCGGCGTAGCCGAGGTCGAGCAGCCCCGCGTAGCCGACGACGATGTTGAGGCCGAGGGCGAGCAGGACGTAGATCATCCCGTCGGACACCGCGTGCACGGTCTGGAACCCCAGCGCGCGATCCACGAACGGGTAGGCGAGCAGCACCGCGGCCAGCGCGATCCAGCGCGGCGCTCCCGTCATACCTTGTCGACCGCCCGCGCGCCCATCAAACCTTGTGGTCGGAAGACCAGCACCAGGATCAGGATCGAGAACACGATCGCGTTGGTCCAGCGGGCCGAGATGTACTGGTCGCTCCACGCCGAGAGGAATCCGATGAAGAGTCCGCCGAGCGCCGCGCCGGGCATGTTGCCGATGCCGCCGAGCACGGCCGCGGTGAACGCGCGAAGGCCGGCCTGGTAGCCCATCCACCACATGCCGATGTTGTAGTAGAGGCCCTGGATCAGCCCGGCGGCGCCCGCCAGCGCGCCGCCGACGAAGAACGTCAGCAAGATCGTCCGCTCGACGTCGATGCCCATCGCCTGCGCGGTCTCGCGGTCCTGCGCCGTCGCGCGCATCGCCTTGCCCCAGCGCGTGCGCGTCACGAAGTAGTTGAGGGCGATCATCAACGGGATCGTCGCGCCGACGACCAGTACATCCTTGGTCGTCACGAAGATCGCGGAGTCGACGCTGAACCACTCCCGCAGGATGTCGACCGACGGGAACACGTCGGGGTAGGCGATCGGCGCCGGGCCCTTCCAGAGCAGCGCCAGGTTCTCCAGCATGAACGACACGCCGATCGCGGTGATCAGCGGTGCCAGCCGGCTCGAGCGGCGGAGCGGGCGATAGGCGACGCGGTCGATCGTGACGTTCAACGCCGCGGTCGTGAGCATCGTCAGGATGAACACCAGCGGCAGGATCGTGATCAGCTGCCAGCCCGTGAGCGTGCCCGTGACGCCGAGCAAGGTGAACCAGAAGAGCGAGATGAACAGGCCCAGCATGAACACGTCGCCATGCGCGAAGTTGATGAGCTCGATGATCCCGTAGACCATCGTGTAGCCGAGCGCGATCAGCGCGAAGACCGCGCCTCGCGTCAGACCATTAATCGTCTGCTGGACGAGCACCTCCCACCATTCCATAGCTAGATGGGGGGCCTCGAAGGGCCCCCCAAGCCCCCCGGCGCTCGGACACGCCCCGGCATAGCCGTGGCGCGCCTCGGGATCGCTTCGCGTTTTTGTGGCTCCGAGCGTCCCCCAAGCCCCCCGACGCTTGGGGGCCTCGAAGGGGTTGGGGCCCCCGAGAGGGGGCCCCCTACCTTGGCAGGCTCGTCGCGCCGCGGCTGAGCCGTGGCGCTCGTCGTCATTCCGGCGCTACTCGAGGATCGTCTCGAACTGGAACTTGCAGCCGATCGGCCCGTCGGCCTTCACGGCCTTGAAGCCGGACATCGTGTCGTAGTCGACGTCGCCGTTCTCGTCGAAGCTCCACTTGCCGTTGATGCCCTCGAAGTTCTTCGTGGAGGCGATCGCCTTGCGCACGGCCTCGCGCTTCTCGGTGACGTCCTTGGCCTTCTCGATCTGCGGCGCGGCGCGCTTGATGGCGTCGATGATCACCCGCGTGCCCTCGGCCGCGTAGAGCGCGTACGAGGTCGGCTCCTTGCTGTACTTGCTCTTGTAGGTCTCGTAGGTCTTGGCGCCGACGCCGCGCATCTTCTCGAAGGGCAGCCCGGCGAACGTGATCCGCATATCCGTGCCGAGCGCCGCGTCGCAGGTGGCGCCCTTGAGCAGCTCTTCCTCGAGGAGCCCGTCCGGGCCCATGAAGCGCGTGCGCGGCGCGACCAGGCCGACTTCCTTCATCTGTCGGATGATGACCTGCGCGCCGGTCTCGATGACGCCGCCCATGTAGACGAGGTCAGCGCCCGAGGCGCGCACCTTGGTCAGTACCGGCTTCTGGTCGGGCTGCTTCCAGTCGATGCCCTCGTTGGAGACGACGGGCAGGCCGATCTTCTTCGCGGTGGCCTCGAAGACGTCGGCGATGCCCTTGCCGTAGAGCTCCTGGTCGTTGAGGATGAACACCTTCTTCGCGCCCATCCGCTTGGCCCACTTGGCGGCGACGGCGCCCTGGATGTCGTCGGCCGGGATCGGGCGGAAGTAGTTCACGAACCCGCCGGGACGGTAGATCTCCGGCTCGCCCGGCGCGGCGCCGCGCTTCTTCGTCAGCCCCGGATAGGTGTTCGCCGGCGTGACCTGCGCCATGTGCGCGCGGTTGGTGATCGGGATCGACACCTTGGCGGCGCCCGAGTTGTACGTGCCGATGTAGACGATCGCGAGCGGGTCGCCGACCGCCTTGTTCGCGTTCTCGGCCTCGACCGCGCCGTCCCACTTGCCGGTCTGGGGCGAGGCGTCGTCGAGATTCACGACCTCCAGGCAATAGCCCGCGACGACGCCGTTGACCTCCGAGACCGCGAGGTCCACGCCGTTCTTCATGCCCGTGCCTTCCGGCAGCATCGCGCCCTGCATCGGCCACGACGTGTAGAGGCGCAGCTTGCCCTTCGGGCACTGCTGGGCGTCGGCGCCGCTAACGAAACCCAAAATGCCGAGGAACAGTGCAACGACGGTGGTCACGCGCAAGAGTCTCATGGCTGGACCTCCCTGATCGGGGCTATCATGCTGCATTCTGATCCGGCTGGCCGGTATCAGACTATGTCTGATCAGGCCTTGTCAACGTTGGCGCGCCTGCCCGCGCCGAGTGCAACCGTGGATTGCGACGCCAGGTTGGGATAGGAGGGGTCCCTACCAAGCCATGCAGCCGCGAATCATCTACGATGCCAAGCCGGGCTCGCCGCTCGAGATCGATCGCGAGCGCTACGGGCGTCTGGCCCGCGAGACCGGGCGGCGCACCCTGGTCGACCGGTTCGTCGTGCCGCGCCGATCGGGCCGCGCGTGGCCGGTGCGCGCGGGCCAGATCTTTCGCATCGTCGCCGTCGAGGGGCCTCAGGTCGCCGACCTCAACGTGTGGAATCTCGCCAACCCGCGCGAGCGGTTCTGGGCGTCGCGCACGCGCCAGCTGCACCAGGCGCATCTCACCACGTTCGACCGCCTCTGGTCGTGCCTGCCGTATCTGAGACCGATGCTGACGATGACCGGCGACAGCGTGCAGTACGGACGCGACGAGCACGGCGGCGGCTGCCACGATCTGCTCGGCACGCGGTGCGATCCCTACGTGCACAAGCTCCTGAACGGCGAGGAGTTCGATCTCTGCTGCCACAGCAATCTCGTACGCGCGGTGGCGCCGTTTCACCTGACCGAGCTCGACGTGCACGACGTGCTCAACGTGTTCCAGGTGACGGGGCTCACGCCCGAAGGCAAGTACTTCGTCAAGCCGAGCCCCGCGCGCAAGGACGACTACGTCGAGTTCTTTGCCGAGATCGACGTCCTGGCCGCGATCTCGGTCTGCCCGCACGGCGATCTCTCGGTGGCGGTGTGGGGGACCGAGGCCGCCGACCCTCTGGCCACGTGCCGTCCGCTCGGCGTCGAGATCTGGCAGCCGGCATCCGAGCTCTTGGCTGGCTGGACGCCGCCGGCGCCGTCGAGCTATCACGGCGGCCACGGGCTCAAGAGCTGATCATGTCCGTCGAGCTGGTCCGCGAGTACTGGGCGTATCACCACTGGGCGAATCGCCGTCTGTTCGACGTCGTCGCGGCGCTCGGCGACGAAGCGGCCGGACGCGAGGTCGGCAAGCAATTCAGCGAGCCCAGTCTTCGCGCGATGCTCGTGCACATGTACGGCGCGGACTGGTTCTGGCTCGAGACGTGGCGCGGCCGCCCGCCGGCGATCGTCCGCGGCGACCCGACCTACGGGCTCGTCATCCGTACGCTCGGCGATCTGCGCGCGAAGTGGGACGACCTCGAGGGCGAGCAGCGCCGGTTTCTCGCGGACATTAGCGAGGCCGACCTCTGGCGCCCACTCGAGGGCAAGACCCCAGACGGCCGGACGTTCAGCCGGCCCCTCGGCATGTTGCTGCTTCACGTTCCGACTCACGCGGCCCATCACCGGAGCGAGATCGCCACGATGCTCACGATGACGAGCGGCTCGCCTCCGGACACGGGGATCAACTCTTACTATCGAGAGAAGGCCGAAAAGGGGGCGTCCAAGTGAGCGGTGAGCTCGTGACGATTCCGGCCCGCGGCGGCAAGGCGGCGCAGGCGAGCGCCGGCCAGCACATCAAGGTCGTCAACACGCACGGCACACAGGTGGTCGACGCCTGGGCGTTCAACGCCCGCGATCTGACCGAGTGGATGTCGATGGAGGCCAGCCGCGCCTCGTTCATGAAGCTCGCGGCGGCGATCGGCGACACGTTCGTGACGAACCAGCGCAAGCCGATCCTCACCTTGGTCGAGGACACGTCGAACTGCGTGCACGACACGCTCATGGCGCCGTGCGACCGCTGGCGCTACGGCCTGCTCGGCGTCACCGGCTATCACGACAACTGCCGCGACAACCTGCACTCGGCGCTCGCGAACCTCGGCGTGGTGATCCGCGCCACGCCGCCCTCGCTGAACCTCTTCATGAACATTCCGTGGACGCCGGACGGACAGCTCGCCTGGGGCGAGCCGGTCTCGCCGCCGGGCGGCTACGTGGTGTTCCGCGCCGAGATGGATCTGGTGATCGCGGTGTCCGCGTGTCCTCAGGACATCTTGCCGATCAACGGCCGCACGGGACGCACGACCGAGGCGCACTTCGCGATTCTCTGAGCGACCTCGACCGTCCCGCCCGGCGTGGCGCGCGCCGGCGCTCGATCAGGCGCGGCCGAAGTCGACCGCCGTCGAGTTGCCGCCGCAGATGACCACGCCGACGCGCTCTCCCGCGCTCGGCGTGTAGGAGCCGCTCAGGAGCGCTGCGAACGCGGCGGCCCCGCCGGGCTCCGCCACGATCCTCGTCGCGCTCCACAACGCCGCTTGAGCCTCGCGGATCGCGTCGTCGCTGACAAGCAGCACCTTCGCGACGTGGTCGCGCGCGATCGGAAACATCAGCTCCCCGACCCGGCGCGGCGCCAGCGAGTCCGCCGCGATGCCGCCGGCCGCCGCGTCGACAGGTCGCCCGGCCTTCAACGCGTCCGTCAGGGTCGGCGCCGATTCCGGCTCGACGCCGACGACCCTGGTCCGATCGGCGCCGGCCTGGCCCGCGTACCACGCGGTGATACCGCCGATCAGCCCGCCGCCGCCGACGGCCACCAGCACCGTGTCGAGCGGCGCCTGCTCGGAGAGCTCCAGGCCGAGCGTGCCCTGACCGAGCAGGGTCTCGCGCTGGTCGAACGCGTGCACGGGGAGAGCGCCCGAGCGCTCCACCCAGCTCTCGCTGGCGGCCAGCGCGTCGGCGTAGCGCTGGCCGACCACCTCGAGCTCGGCGCCGTAGGCCCGGATGCGCGCGATCTTGGCGGGCGACGAGGTCGTCGGCACGAAGATCTTCGCCCGCACGCCCAGGCGCATCGCGGCGTACGCGACCGCCACGCCGTGGTTGCCGCCCGACGCGGCGACGACGCCGGCGGCGGGGATCTTGCGCGTCAGCAGGTTGGCGAACGCGCCGCGCGCCTTGAACGACCCGGAGTGCTGCAAGAGCTCGAGTTTGAGCGTGATCGGAAACGCGCCGAGCCCAAAATCGCCGCCGTTCACCGCCGCCACGGGCGTCACGCGCACGTACGGCCGGATGACGTCGCGCACCGTCTCGATCTCGCTCGGTCCCACACGGGTATGTTGACATAGACTTAGCCAATTGGCAAAGTGGCGAATATGCTTTCCGTCGACGTCACCAAGGCGCTGGCGAACGAGAAGCGGCTGCAGATCCTCGGCTGGCTCAAGGCGCCGCGGGCGCACTTTCCGAAGCAGGTCGACGGCGATCTCGTGCGCGACGGCGTGTGCGGTGTGTTCATCGCCGCCAAGCTCGGCGTCAGCCAGCCGACCGCGAGCGAGCATCTGCGGGTCCTGTCGCAGGCGGGGCTCGTGCGCGCCAGGCGGATCAAGCAGTGGACCTTCTACAAGCGCGACGAGAAACGGATCGCCGAGGTCAAGCGCGAGTTCCGCTCCGCCTGGTGAGGGGCCGCGTCCCGAGCGATGCGTGTGGTAGCATCGCCCCCGCGATGGCGGCGCCACGAAGCACCGACGGATTTCTGACGACGCACACCGGCAGTCTCCCGCGCCCGGCCGACCTGATCCGCATGATGTACGCCAAGGAAGAGGGCGTGCCGGTCGACGCGACGGCGCTCGGCGCGCGGATCCGCGCCGCGGTGGCCGAGGCCGTGGACAAGCAGGTGAAGGCCGGCGTCTCGATCGTGAACGACGGCGAGATGAGCAAGCCGAGCTACGCGACCTACGTCAAGGATCGCCTGAACGGCTTCGGCGGCGCGAGCCATCCGCTGACCTACCGCGACCTCGTCGACTTTCCCGAGATGGCCAAGCGCGTATTCGGCGATCCCGGGCGCTCGCGTCGCCGCACGCCGGCCTGTGACGGGCCGATCAGCGTCCGCGATCCGCGCGCCGCGGTGACGGACGCCGAGAACCTGCGCGCAGCGTGCGATGCCACCAGGGCTCAGGACGCGTTCATGTCGGCGGCGTCGCCGGGCGTGATCTCGCTGTTCTTCCACAACGGCCACTACCCGAGCCACGAGGCCTACCTGTTCGCGATCGCCGAGGCGATGCGGCCCGAGTACGAGGCCATCGCGCGCGCCGGGTTCATCGTGCAGCTCGACTGCCCAGACCTCGGGATGGGACGGCACATCCAGTTCGCCGACCTGAGCCTCGACGAGTTCCGCAAGATGGCCCGGCTCCACGTCGAGGCGATGAACAAAGCGCTCGCCAACGTGCCGCCGGAGCGCTCGCGCCTGCACGTGTGCTGGGGCAACTACGAGGGCCCGCATCATCACGACGTGGCGCTGGGCGACATCATCGACATCGTCTTCGAGGCACGGCCCGCAAGCATCTCGTTCGAGGCGTCGAACCCGCGTCACGCTCACGAGTGGCGGCTGTTCGAGAAGGTGAAGCTGCCGGCCGGCAAGGTGTTGATCCCGGGCGTCCTCGATTCGACGACCAACTTCATCGAGCACCCCGACCTCGTCGCCGAGCGCATCGGCCGCTACGCGCGGCTGGTCGGGCGGGAGAACGTCATCGCCGGGACGGATTGCGGATTTGGAACCTGGGTGGGTCAGGCCGCAGTCGATCCGGACATCGCGTGGGCGAAGCTGGCGAGCATGGCCGAAGGCGCCCGGCGCGCCACGCGCGAGTTCTGGCGCTAGCGCGCCTCGAGCTCCTTCAGCACCGCGATCTGTCCATCGATCGCGGACAGCATCGCCAGCAGGTCGCTCGTGTACGAGTCGCACTCGCTCCGCGAGAGCGCCTCGAGCGCTGAGCACAGATGTCCCGCGACCCCGGACAGCACTCTGATCTGATGCTCCCGTGAGCTCACGTTCTGCATTCGGCGCTTGTTAAGCCGGAAACGCGCCCCTGTCAATCACGAAGTTGTCCACTTATCCCCAGTTATTCACCGAACAGTTGCTTCGACAGATTAGTTCGTTACACGTCGTGATGCATCAGCGAAAGACCCTGTTCCGCGGATCCGGAATTCTCCCGGCCTTGACCGAGCCCTGCGGGCGGGGGCATAGTCTCCGTTACGTAGCGCCTAGCCGGTTCCGACCCGTCGAGCTCCTACGCAGGTGGACGTCACGCTCTCGCGTGACGAGAGGGAAGACGATGGCACGTTCCGCGAAGCGGCACACCCGTCGCGACTTTTTGAAAAAATCCGCCGTGCTCACCGCCGGCGCCGCATCCACGCTCTCCTTCGCGGCTCCCGCGATCGGCCAGCGGCCCAAGCTCAACTACTGGTGCTATCAGTTCCTGAAGGAGAGCGACGACGCGCGCGCGAACTTCGCTCGCGAGTGGGCGCAGAAGAACAACGTCGATCTGCAGATCACGATGGTACCGCTGAAGGAGTTCCTGCCGAAGATCACCGCGGCCATCGAGGCCAAGGCCACGCCGGACATCGTCGAGTCCAACGCGGTCGAGCTGCGTGCCCGCGGCCAGCTGCTCGAGGTCACCGACGTCTACAAGAAGCTCGACAAGACCTACGGCGGCTGGGTCGGCAACGCGCCCAAGATCATGCTCGAGCCCGACGGGCGGGTTCACCACATCATGTACGGCTTCCAGGGCTTCATGCTGGTCAGCCGTGACGACCTGCTCGACAAGGCCGGACTGAAGCCGCCGCCGGCCACCTGGGCCGATCTCCTGGCGTACGCGAAGAAGACGCAGCAGCCGCCGCGCGTGTTCGGGCTCGGCATCCCGCTGAGCAACCAGACCGACTCCCAGGTGTGGGAAGACATGATGAAGAGCTACGGCGCGCGCCTGGCCGACGACAAGGGCAAGCGCGTCGTCTTCGGCGACTACAAGCCGCAGGTGTGGGAGTTCCTCGACTTCTTCACCGAGGTCTGGAAGTCGGGCGTGCTGCCGCCGGGCGTGACGACCTGGGACAACACGATGAACAACTCGACCTACCAGGCGGGCAAGGCGGTCTTCGTCCTGAACCCGATCACGATCTCGCTGTGGCTCGAGAGCAACAACCCCGAGCTCCTGGCGAAGACCGGCCACTACACGTACCCGCGCGGCCCCAAGGGCCTGATCCAGCCGGTCACCTTCGGCTCGCGGTCGATCATGAAGTACACGAAAGTTCCCGACCTGGCCAAGCAGTTCCTCTGGGACTCGATGGAGCCCGCGAAGATGGACCGCGAGTCCGGCGTGAGCCAGTGGGGCCCGGTCCTGAAGGACTACCTCAAGTTCGAGGTGTGGAAGAAGAAGCCCTTCATGAAGGGGCTCATCGAAATGTCGCAGCGGGGTGAGCCACAGGGTTATCCCGACGTCTTCAACGACGCCTGGCGCGAGCAGTTCACGAACACGACGATCTCGCGGATGCTCCAGCGTCTCGTCGTGGACAACTGGACCCGCGACAAGGCGTTCGCCGAAGCGGTCGACGTCTTGACCAAGATCTACGCGAAGTACGCCTGAGGCCGACGGCCGTGGCTATCCGACATCGATCCGTCGCCGTCGCTCTACCCGCTCCGGCGAGGCCCGTACGGTGGCCGTCCTCGCGCATGCGCGAGTCGCTCGGCGGCATGGGACTCCTCGCGCCGACCGTGTTGATCCTGGTCGGGCTCGTCCTGTACCCGTTCTTCTACGCTATCTGGCTGGCCTTCACCGACAAGACCGTCGGCTCCCCGGGCCAGTTCGTCGGCTTCAAGAACTTCGCCTACGTCCTCGCGTGGCCGCAGTTCAGCACCGCGGTCTGGAACACGGTCGTCTTCACGGTCTCCGCCGTGGCCCTGAAGTTCGTCCTCGGCATGGCCGTGGCGCTCGTGCTCAACCAGGGGATCCGCGGCCGCAATTTCTTCCGCGCGTTCCTGCTCTTGCCGTGGGCGATGCCGGCGTTCGTCGTGTACCTGGTGTGGCGCTGGCTCTATGACCCGCTGAGCGGCCTGATCAACTACGCCCTCATCGACCTCGGGCTCATCTCGACGCCGATCGCGTTCCTGTCGGATAGAAGCACGGCAATGCTCTCGGTGGTCATCGCCCACGTCTGGCGGAACTTTCCGTTCTACGCGATCTCGTTTCTGGCCGGCATGCAGACGATCTCGCAGGAGCTCTACGACGCCGCGCAGGTCGACGGGGCCTCGCGCGTGGCGCAGTTCCGCCACATCACCCTGCCGGGGCTCTACCACATCATCGGCGTGGTCGTGCTGCTGACGACGATCTGGACCGCGAACGCGTTCGAGCCGGTCTATCTGCTCACCGGCGGCGGTCCGTCGGACGCGACGATGGTCTACACGATGCTCGTGTACGTGATGGGGATGATGAACTTGCGACTGGGCGAGGCCGCGGCGGTGTCGACGCTCATCCTCCCGCTCTTGATCGGCCTCGTGCTCGCGGTGACCATCCTGTTGCATCGCAAGGCCAACGCCTGAGGAGGCGCCGTCATGCGTGAGCCGCTGTCGATCCGGGTCACCACCTACACGCTGCTGGCGCTGTTCGTCTTCATGGTGGCGGTGCCGCTCTTCTGGATGCTGACGACCGCGCTGAAGACGAACAAGGATCTCTACGAGGATTTCACCTACCTGCCGCGCCGGCCTACCCTCCAGCACTTCGTCCGGGTCATCGAGCGCGACGGCCTCTTGACCAACATCTGGAACAGCTTCGCGGTCGCCTCGGTGACGACCGCGGTCACGGTCGTGGTGAGCGCGTTCGCCGCCTTCAGCATCGTCCGCTACAAGTACCGCGGCCGCGAGTGGATCGGCCGGTTCATCCTGTTCAAGTACGTGCTGCCGACCGCGATGCTGTTCGTGTCGCTCTACGCGATCGTGGTCGCGCTGGGCCTCGGCAACACGCTCAAGTCGCTGATGCTCACGTATCTGTCGTTCACGGTGCCCTTCTGCACGTGGATGCTGATGGGCTATTTCAGGAGCATTCCGGCCGAGCTCGAAGAGCACGCGATGGTCGACGGCTGCACCAAGATCGGCGCGCTGTTCCGGATCTTGCTGCCGCTCTCGGCGCCGGGCATCGTCGCCTCGGCGATCTTCTCGTTCACCCTGGCGTGGAACGAGTTCCTGCTGGCGCTGGTCTTCACCTCCGACCAGACCACGATGACGATCCCGATCAAGCTCTCGATGATGGTGGTCGGCGACCAGTACATCTGGGGCCAGCTCATGGCCGGCGCCGTCCTGGCCACGGTTCCCATCACGATCCTCTACTTCCTCGGCCAGCGCTTCGTCGTCCAGGGACTGGCGGCGGGCTCGGTGAAGGGGTAGCAGGCGGCGGATAAAGGCCGATCTGCTTCGTTGGCGCCTCGGCTGCGCGCTCAACGTACCGGAGTACGCCTCGCGCGCAGCCTTCGGGCGCCGCCTCGCATCTCGACCTTTCTCCGCCGCCTGCGCGCCGTTACCCGGTGTCGCCGGTCAGGCGAGCGGCGGCGATGCCGGCCAGGGCGCATGCTTCGTCCTTGTCGGAGACGTCGCCCGAGATGCCGACGGCGCCGATGACGGCGCCGCCCGAGTCACGGATCAGCACGCCGCCCGGCGCCGGGACGACGCGGCCCTCGGACATAGCGTTGAGCGCGGTGAAGAACGCCTGCTGCTGAGGCTGCTCGGCCACGCGGCGCGCCAGCGCGCGCGAGCCGATGCCCATGCCGAGCGCGCCCCACGCCTTGCCCATCGCGATCTGCGGGCGAATGATCCCGGCGCCGTCTTCCCGCCCGAAGGCCTTCAGGTGTCCGCCGGCGTCGAGGACGGCGACGGCCAGCGGCGCGCAGCTGGTTTCGCGGCCTTTCTTGAGCGAGGCTTCGACGATCGTGAACGCGTCTTTCAAGCTGAGCTCGGCCATGTCGGGATCCTCCGTCGGAAAGTGAGCCGCGCCGCATTGTAAGCCGGGCGGCGCGGCCGGCCGGAGCGCCTCGTGCTACCATCGCGGCGTCTTCGAGCCGTAGACGCACGCGTTCGACATCGTTGGACAAAAAAGGAGCTCAGCATGAGGCTCTCTATCGCACTTCTGGTGGCGCTGCTGTCGACCGCCCTCGTGGCGGGCCCGGCCGCGGCGCAGGGCAAACCGGATCTCACCGTCGCGCTATCGAGCTTCTCGACCGAGGTGCTCGACCCCGTCCTGGGCGGCCACGTCGTGAAGTACTACATGTCGCTCATGTTCGACTACCTGGTCGGCGTGACGCCCGACGGGCAGCTGTCGAAGGACACGGGGCTGGCCATGCGCTGGGAGCCGTCGGCGGATCACAAGCGCTGGACGTTCCATCTGCGCAAGGGCGTCAAGTTCCACACCGGCGAAGAGGCCACGTCCGACGACGTGAAGTTCAGCCTGCAGCGCGCGATCGGCAAGCGCTCGACCACCGGCTACGCCGGGCCGCTGCGCACGCTCATCGCGGACATCGAGACGCCGGCGCCGGACCGTGTCGTGATCGTCACCAAGGAGCCTACGCTGATCATCCCGACGTATCTCTCGCGGTCGCTCTCGACCGAGGGCATGATCCTGCCGAAGAAATATCTCGAGGCCACCGGCGACGACGCGTTCGCGCAGAAACCGGTCGGCAGCGGCCCGTACAAGTTCGTCGAGCAGGTGACGGGCTCGCACATCAAGCTCGCCGCCGTCGACAGCCACTGGCGCGTGGGCACGCCGCGCTTCAAGACCATCACCTTCAAGCTGGTCCCCGAGGAGACCACGCGCATCGCGCTGCTGCGCCGCGGTGAGGTCGACATCACGGACGTGAGCCGCGAGCGCGTCAAGGAGCTCGAGCGCGAGTCGTTCCCGATTCACTTCCGACGTGAGGAAGCCATCCTGACGATGTGGTGGATCCTGCCGCGTGACGCCCAGCCGACCAAGGACAAGCGCGTGCGCGAGGCGCTGAACCTCGCCGTCGACCGCAACGAGATCGCGCAGTCGATCTTCGCGGGCTACGCTGATCCGGCCCACGTCCCGATGGGGCTCTCGTGGTCGTACCGTGACATCGGCTTCAAGGTCACGCCGGACATGCAGTATGCGTACGATCCGGCGCGCGCCAAGAAGCTCCTGGGCGAGGCCGGGTTCGCCAACGGCTTCCCGCTCACGATGTACGCCTATCAGCTCCCCGGGTTGCCCGAGGGTAAGGCCTTCGCCGAGGCGATGGCCGGGTACTGGCAGAAGATCGGCGTGCAGCCCAAGCTGGTCCCGGTCGACTATCCGGCGTTTAGGAAGAACTGGCTGGATCGCTCCACGCCAGGGGCTTTGGGCTACTTCAACGTCGCCAACCGCGACTGGATCGGCGCCTACGCCTTCCTCGAAAAGCAGGCCTATACCAAGTCAAAGGCCAGCGACACGGTGAACGATCCCGAGATCGACGGCATGATCGAGCAGGTCATGCGCCAGACCGACAAGGAGAAGATCGGCGCCTTGATGCGCAACGTCTACACGCGCCTCCGCAGCGAGCACTACGGCGTGCCGGTGGTTTATCTGCACTCGTCCTACGCGACGGGGAAGTCGCTCGGCAAGTGGAACCCGGGCACGGTGATGTACGATTTCTTCCTCGACGAGCTGGCCTCGTCGAAGCGCTGAGCGGGCGTGGCGCGGTTCGTTCTCACGCGCCTCGTCCAGTCGCTGGCGGCCCTGGCCATCCTCTCGGTGGTCGTGTTCGCGCTGGCCAGGGCCACCGGCGATCCGCTGCACCTGATCCTGCCGATGTCGGCGAGCGAGGAAGACTTCGCCAACGCCCGGAAGTATCTCGGCCTCGACCGGCCGTACGTCGAGCAGTACCTCTCGTTCGTCGGCCGGGCGCTCACCGGTGACTTCGGCACCTCGCTGCGCGCGCGGCGTCCGGTCGGCGAGCTGATCGCGCAGCGGCTCCCGAACTCGCTGCGCCTGGCCGCCTTCGCGATGACCGTGAGCCTCCTGATCGCGTTTCCGCTGGGGGTGCTGGCCGCGGTGTGGAAGGGGACCGGCGTCGATCGCGCCGCGCAGATCGTCGCCGTACTCGGCCAGTCGCTGCCGACATTCTGGATCGCGATCGTGCTGATCGAGGTCGTCGCCGGCCGTTTGCAGTGGCTGCCCGCCGGCGGAATCGGCGGGCTGTCGAGCTACGTCCTGCCCGGCTTCACGCTCGGCTGGTTCGTCGTGGCCGGGATGATGCGGCTTTTGCGCTCGGGCATGCTCGAGGTGCTTGATTCCGAGTACGTGAAGCTGGCCCGCGTGAAGGGCGTCGTCGAGCCGCGCGTCGTATGGGTGCACGCGTTGAAGAACGCGCTGATCCCGGTCGTCACGTTCGCCGGCATCTACTTCTCGATCCTGGTCACGACCGCGATCGTCGTCGAGACCGTGTTCGCCTGGCCCGGTCTCGGACGGCTGGCCTACGAGGCGATCTCGTCGCGCGACTTCCCGGTGATCCAGGCCGTTGTGCTCACGACCGCGGCGATCGTCGCCGTGGTGAATCTTTCGGTCGATTGCGTCTACGCGCTGATCGACCCGCGGATCCGCTATTGATCAGGGGGAGCGAGCGCCGCTCCCCTCGATGCCCCCCACCGGTTGCCCTTGGCGGCGACTGGACGGAGGAGGATTGCGCCGGCAAAGCCGGCGCTCGAACCCAGGTTGTGCATGGCGGCTGAGACCGTCGGCGGGGGCGCGGTTGCGGGGACGACGATTCCGGCGGCGCCGGTTCGGCGGCGCGCGGTGCTGCGCGGGCGAGGCCTGCCGGTCGTCTCGCTGGCGATCATCGGCGTGTTCGTGCTGGCGGCGGTTTTCGCCAACGTGCTGAGCCCCGGAGATCCCGAGGAGCAGTCGCTCCGCAAGCGCTTCACGCCGCCGGTGTGGGAAGAGCGCGGCACGTGGAAGCACGTGCTCGGGACGGATCGCCTGGGCCGCGATCTCCTGTCGCGGATCATCTGGGGCTCGCGCGTCTCGCTGACGGCGGGCGTGCTCACCGTGCTTCTCGCCAGCGCGTTCGGCGCCGGCGTGGGCCTGGTCGCCGGCTACCACGGCGGACGCGTCGACTCCGTGCTGATGCGGATCACCGACGCCACGATGTCGTTCCCGGTGATCCTGCTCGCGCTGATCCTCGCCGTCACGATCGGGCCGAGCTTCATCAACGTCGTGATCGCGATCGCGGTGATCCTGTGGGCGCGCTACGCCCGGGTGATCCGCGGCCAGGTGCTCACGTTGATGGAGCTCGACTTCATCACCCAGGCGCGTATCGCCGGCGCCTCGGCCTCGCGGATCATCGTCCGCCATCTGTTTCCGAACACGCTCAACACGCTGATCGTGCTGACGACGCTCCAGGTCGGCTACGTCATCATTGTCGAGGCCTCGCTCTCATTCCTCGGCGCCGGCATCCCGCCGCCGACCCCCGCATGGGGCTCGATGATCTCCGAGGGGCGTGACTTCGTCACGAGCGCCTGGTGGGTCTCGTTCTTTCCCGGGTTCGCCATCCTGCTCGTCGTGCTGGCCTTCAACCTGCTCGGCGACTGGCTCCGCGACACGCTCGACCCGAAGCTCCGCCAGCTCTGAACGCGCGCATGGTGTCAGGGGCGCGCACGATCGTGATCGTCGGCGGAGGCCTGATGGGGCTCAGCGCCGCGTTCCATCTGCGCCGCGCCGATCCTCGCGCGCAGGTCACCGTGCTCGAGCGCGCGCGTGTGGGCGACGCGGCGTCCAGCGCGAGCGCGGCCGGCGTGCGCGTGATGGGCCGCGATCCCGCCGAGCGTGCGATGGCGCTCGAGAGCCTGGGACGCTGGCCCGAGCTCGACCGCGAGCTCGACGGCACGACCGGATACCACCGCGGCGGAGGCCTGAGGATTGCGCTCGACGACGCGGGCTGGACCGAGGCCCGCGCGACCGTCGGCGAGCAGCGCGCGGACAAGGTGCCCGTGGAGCTGGTCGACGCAGCGGCTGCGCATCGGTTGGCACCTGGCTTGTCGCCCGAGTGCCGCGGCGGCGTTCACTGCCCGATCGACGGCCAGGCCGAGGCCGTCGCCACCGTGCGCGCGTGGGCGGCGGCGGCTCGGCGTCTCGGCGCTCGGATCGAAGAGGGCGTCGGCGCCGACGCGCTGGTCGTCGAGCGCGCGCGTGTCGTTGCGGTCGTCACGAGCGACGGCGCCCGACTGCCGTGCGACGTGGCGCTCGTCGCCGGCGGTGCCTGGAGCGCTCGGCTGCTCGCGCCGCTCGGCCTGCGCCTTCCGCTGGTGGGCCGCGGGCTTCAGATGCTGCTGACCGATCCGGCGCCGCCGGCCTTGACTCCGGTCGTCGGCTGCTTTGGCCGGCCGCTGAGCCTCAAGCAGCTCGCCGACGGCGCCTATCTCATCGGCGGCGGCTGGCCGGCGCGCGTGCCCGACGAGAGCGAGAACCGCTGGGAGGTCCTGGACGAGAGCGTCCGCGGGAGCATGGAGATCGCCCGCGCCGTCTATCCACCGCTCCTCAAGCGCACCGTCGCCCGCAGCTGGGCCGGCATCGAGGCCTTCATGCCCGACGATCTGCCGGTGCTCGGACCAGTACCCGGCGTCGACGGCGCGCTGGTCGCGACCGGCTTCTCGGGCCACGGCTTCGCGCTGGTCCCGACGGTGGGCGACGTGCTGGCGCGGCTCGCGCTCGGGCTCGATCCGCTCGCGCATCTCTGGCGCGGCCTCGCCGCGGATCGGCTCGCATGAGCGAGCCGGTCATCGACGTCCGGGAGCTCACGACCCACATCGTCACGCGCTGGGGCACGATCAAGGCGGTCGACGGCGTGTCGTTCTCGGTGGCCGAGGGCGAGACGCTCGGCCTCGTCGGCGAGTCGGGCTCGGGCAAGAGCATGACGTGCCTCTCGATCCTGCGCCTCGTGCCGCGGCCGGCGGCGCGCATCATCGGCGGCGAGGTGAGGCTCGACGGCGACGATCTCTTGAAGAAGAGCGCGCGCGAGATGCAGCGGATCCGCGGCAAGCGCGTCGCGATGATCCTGCAGGACCCGATGAGCAGCCTCAACCCGGTCTTCTCCATCGGGATGCAGGTCCGCGAGCCGCTCGCGAGCTATCACGGAATCTCCGGACGCACGCTCACGACCCGTGCCGTGGAGCTCCTCGCGTCGGTCGGGATCTCGTCGCCGGCCGCGCGGCTGCGTGCATTTCCGCATCAGATGTCCGGCGGCATGCGCCAGCGCGTGGTCGGCGCCATGGCCATCTCGGCGCCGCCGCGCCTCTTGATCGCGGACGAGCCGACGACGAGCCTCGACCTCACGATCCAGGCGCAGTATCTGCGCCTGCTCAAGGAGCTGCAGGCGCGCCACCGCCTCGCGATGATCTTCGTCACGCACAATCTCGGCATCGTCGCCAGGATGTGTGACCGGGTGGCGGTGATGTACGCCGGGCGCATCGTCGAGTCGGGACCGGTCCAGACGATCTTCGGCGCGCCCCGGCATCCGTACACGCGGGCGCTGCTCGAGTCCGTCCCGCGCCTGGGCGCCCAGACCGAGTGGCTCACGGCCATCGAAGGGCAGCCGCCCGATCTGGCCGCGCTGCCCGCAGGCTGCGCGTTCGCGCCGCGCTGCGCGCACGCGCTCCCGCGCTGCCGCATCGAGGAGCCGCCCGAGTTCACGCTGGGCGCCGGGCACGCGAGCCGTTGCTGGCTCGACGCCCCGGCATGAGCGCGGCGCTGCTCGAGGCGCAGGCGCTCACCAAGCACTTCCCGGTGCGGCGCGGCGTGCTCGGGCGACACGTCGGGCTCGTGCGCGCGGTCGATTCGGTCTCGTTCACGATCGAGCCGGGCAAAACGCTCGGCCTGGTCGGTGAATCGGGCTGCGGCAAGACGACGACCTCGCGAATGATCCTCAACGTCGAGCCGCCGACCAGCGGCACGATTCGCTTCGAGGGCGCGACGCTGTCGGGGCTCGACCGCGGCGGGCTGTCACGCTATCGCCGGGCCGTGCAGGCCGTGTTCCAGGACCCGTACGCGTCGCTCGATCCGCGCATGCGCGTGGGCACGATCGTCGCCGAGCCGCTGGTCATCAACGAGCGGCCGGCCTCGTCGGCGCTACGCCGCCGGGTGCTCGAGCTGCTCGACCTGGTCGGCCTGCCCGAGCGCGCCGCGGAGCTCTTTCCCCACGAGTTCTCGGGCGGCCAGCGGCAGCGCATCGCGATCGCGCGGGCGCTCGCGCTCTCACCGAAGCTGGTCGTGCTCGACGAGCCGGTCTCGGCGCTCGACGTCTCGATCCGCGCGCAGATCCTGAATCTGCTGCGCGATCTGCAGCGGCGGCTTGGCGTCGCCTACCTCTTCATCGCCCACGACCTCGCCGCTGTCGCGCACATGAGCCACACGATCGCCGTCATGTACCTCGGCAAGATCGTCGAGCTCGGCGCCGCCGCCGACGTGGCGCTCTCGCCGAAGCATCCGTACACCCAGGCGCTGTTCTCGGCGGCGCTGCCGCTCGATCCGGGCGAGCGGCGCGAGGAGATCATCCTCAGCGGGGAGATTCCGAGCCCGCTCGCTCCGCCGCCGGGCTGCCGCTTTCACACGCGTTGTCCCCACGTGATGGACCGCTGCCGCAGCGACGAGCCCGCGCTGGCGCCGCAGGGCGGAAGGCTCGTCGCGTGTCATCTCTATCCGAGCCCGGCGTAGTCTCCGCGCGCCGGGCAGCCGGGCAGAGCCCGGATTGACAACGCGCGGTTGTCGCGGATAATCGGCCCCGCTTCGGGTTCCGTTGGTCGGTCCTCGGTTTCGCTCGGTTTCGCTCCCAAAACGAGTTCGCGAACCGGAGGAGGCTCCTCATGACCGAACGGGTTCCGCTCAGGCTTTCCCTTTTCGCCGCGATCCTGACCGCGCTGCTCTTGCTGGGGCTGTTTCTGCCAACCAAGGCGCGCTCCGAGCCTGCGGGCCAGCTCACGTGGGCCGTGCACATCTCGCTGGCGCCCGGCTGGTTCGACCCGGCCGAGACGACCGGAATCATCACGCCGTTCATGCTGCTGTACGCGCTCCACGACGCGCTCGTGAAGCCGATGCCGGGCAATCCGATGGCGCCGAGCCTCGCCGAGTCGTGGACGATGTCGCCCGACGGCCTCAGCTATGAGTTCGTGCTGCGGCGGGGCGTGAAATTCCACAACGGCGAGCCGGTGACGGCCGAGGACGTGAAGTTCTCGATGGAGCGCTATCGGGGCGCAGCGTCGGGGCCGTACAAGGCGCGGATCGCGTCGATCGACGTGCTCGACGCGCAGCGCGTCCGCTTTCGCTTCAAGCACCCGTGGCCCGACTTCATGACGTTCTACGGCACGATGGCCACCGGCGCCGGCTGGATCGTCCCCAAGAAGTACGTCGAGAAAGTCGGCGACGACGGCTTCAAGCGGGCCCCCATCGGCGCCGGCCCGTACAAGTTCGTCTCGTTCACGCCGGGCGTCGAGCTCGTGCTCGAGGCCAACGAGCAGTACTGGCGGAAGAGCCCGAGCGTGAAGCGGCTCGTGTTCAAGTCGATTCCCGACGAGTCGACGCGGCTGGCGATGCTCAAGCGCGGCGAGGCCGACATCGCATATTCGATCCGCGGCGCGCTCGCCGAGGAGCTCAAGCGCACGCCGGGGCTCACGCTCAAGCCGAACTATCCGCCCGGCACGTTCTGGCTCGTCTTCCCCGAGCAGTGGACGGATCCGAAGTCGCCCTGGGCCGACAAGCGCGTGCGCCTGGCCGCCAGCTACGCGATCGATCGGCCCGCGATCAATCGAGCCGAGACGCTCGGCTTCTCACGGATCACCGGCAGCATGATTCCGCACAACTTCGAGTTCTACTGGCCGGCGCCGACGCCGGTCTACGATCCGAAGAAGGCCAAACAGCTCCTGACCGAGGCGGGCTACCCGAACGGATTCGACGGGGGCGAGTACTTCTGCGACTCGTCCTACGCGAACATCGGCGAGGGCGTCGTCAACTATCTGCAGAGCGCCGGCATCCGCGTGCAGCTGCGGCCGCTCGAGCGCGCCGCGTTCATCCAGCAGAACAGCCAGAAGAAGCTGAAGAACATCATCCAGACCGCGAGCGGCGCGTTCGGCAACGCCGCCACCCGGCTCGACGCGTTCGTGGCGGCCGGGGGCACGTTCACCTATGGGACGTATCCGGACATCGAGGGACTCATCGGCGAGCAGGCGAGCGAGATGGATCCCAAAAAACGCGAGGTCGTCCTGCACAAGATCCAGCAGCTCATTCATGAGAAGGCGATGATCGCGCCGATCTGGGAGCTCGCGTTCATCAACGGCCACGGCCCGCGCGTCGCAGAATCGGGCCTGACCTTGATCACGAACCACGCTTACTCGGGCCCGTACGAGGACCTGAAGCTGAAGTAGCGCGGTGAGCTAGCTACGCGACTGGGTGAGGGCTTTGCGGGCTTCGAGGTATGTGGCGGCCGTGAGCGCTTCGATCTGCTCGGACCGCCGGAACGCCTTGTACGCGAGGGCGCAGCATACGGCGCCCTCGAGCCCGACGACGGCCAACATGATCGTCATGAACCAGTGCTCGGTCATCGCCAGAATTATCTGATTCGGGCGCGCCCGCGTCAACGCCACCGAGCAGATACTCCGGCGCACTGAGCGTGTCGGTCAGGCCGCCGAGAAGGGTCCAGATGGGCCCTGATCGGCGGCCTGCTACCACGCGGGATAGGTCTGCGGAGACAGCGCGTCCGCGTCCCGCCCAGCCCAATCGAACGGCGCCATCTTCGGCCACATCCGCTCGCCTCCCGCCTGCAGCGCCGCGAAGATCTTCCGCTCGTCCGCGCCCTGTACGCGCCCGTCCTCGAGCACGAGCCGGCCGTTGACCCAGACGCGGTCGATGTCCTCGGGTGTGGCGTTGTAGACGATGTTCTTCACCGGGTCGCGGAGCGGCGTCATGCCCCACGAGGCGCCCTTCCAGAGCACCAGATCGGCCTTGGCGCCGGGGGCGATGCGGCCGAGGTCGTCGCGCCCGAGCGCCCGGGCGCCGCCGACGGTCGCCGCGTCGAAGACGTGCGCGGCGGTCGTCGCCTCGGTGTTGCGCTCGACGATCTTCGAGACGACCGCGGCCCAGCGCATGGCCTCGATCACGCTCTGCGGATTCGTGTCGGTGCCGAGCGACATGTTCACGCCGGCGCGCCGGTAACTGCCGAACGACTCCATCGCGATGCCGCGCCGCGCGAAGACCCAGACCGCGTGGGCGACCGAGCAGCCGGCGTCTGCCATGATCGCGACGTCGCCGGCCGGATAGTTCGTCCAGGACGAGCCGCCGATCACGATCGCGTGGCCCAGGATCGCGTTCGGGCCGAGCACGCCGAGATCGCGCAGCCAGGCGACCGGCGTCTTGCCGTGCCGCGCGAGCATCTCGTTGAACTCGACGACGGACTGCGAGGTGTGGAGCTGCCAGGGGCAGCGGCGCTCGTCGGCGGCGCGCTTGGAGGCCTGCAGCAGATCCGGCGTGCACGTGTCCACCTGAGCCGGCGAGAAGAAGCAGCGGACCAGATCGCCGTGGGCGCCGTCGTGACGCTTATGAAGCTCGATGGCGCGCGCGAGGCCCTGGAGCCCTTGCTCCTCGTCCCACTGCCACTCGACCCGCCGACCGTCGCGGGTCAGCCAGCGGCCGGAGCGAAAGGCGAGACCCACGTAGACTCGCAGGCCGAAGTCGGCGGCCCGCGCGACGACGTATTCGCTGGCCCCGCCGATCTCCATCACCGTGGTCACGCCGCCGTGGAGCAGCTCGGCCATCGAGAAGTCGACGCACGCCCGCGTGGCCTCCTCGTCCTGGGCCGCGCCGCGCACCGGCAGCATCTCGAAGAGGCCGGAGTAGAAGAACTGTGGATTGCCCCGGTCCTCGATGAAGGAGCGGTCGAGCGGCGAGCCGCCGATGTGGGCGTGCGTCGAGATCAGTCCTGGTGTCAGCACCGCGTCCCCGGCGTCGACGACGTCCACGTCCGGCCCGGTCGGCGTCGTCTGCCGAGGACCGACCGAGACGATGCGATCGCCGTCGACGATGACGACGCCGTCGCGCAGCAAGCGATGGCCTCGGCCGTCGAACGCGATCACGTGACCGGCGTGGATAGCGAAGCGACGCGGCATGGTGGACCCTCCTCAGGCGAGCGATCCTACCGCGGTTGGGCTCGCCTTGACAGGCCCGGCAGCGGCGTGGTCTGCTTCCGGCACCATGCGCATCCCCGCGCTGGGGCTCAAGCGTAAGCAGTGGGAACCCCTGGCCTTTGCCTCGCCCTCGATGGCGTTGATCGCCTTTGTCATCGTGTTCCCGCTCGCCTACTCCTTCTATCTGTCGTTCCAGAATTACGATCTCTCGATCGGCCCCGAGTACGAGTTCGTCGGCGGCAAGAACTACGCCGAGGCGATCTTCAGGGACGAGCGCTTCCTGGGCTCGGTCTGGAACACCGCGGTGATCATCGCGCCGGCGCTGGTCCTCGAGCTCCTGCTGGGGCTCGGGATCGCCCTCCTGCTGAGTCGCGTGCTCCGCGGGCGGCCCATCATCACCGCGCTGCTCGTCGTTCCGTCGATGGTCTCACCGGTCATGGCGGCGATGGCGTGGCGGATGATGTACGGGGTCAAGTACGGGGCGATCAATAATCTCGGGCGGCAGCTTGGGATCCTCGACGTCTACTTCGACTGGTTTTCGTCGCCCACGGTGTCGATCATCGCCGTCGTGCTGGTCGACGTCTGGCACAACACGCCGTTCATGATGCTGGTACTGCTGGCGGGGTTGCAGTCGATCCCGACCGAGCTCTACGAAGCGGCCAAGGCCGACGGGGCCAGTGCCTGGCAGCGCTTCTGGTCGATCACGCTTCCGCTGCTCAAGTTCACGATGGCGGTCGGCGTGATGATCCGGCTCATCGACCTGACCAAGCTGTTCGGGCTCATCTACGTGCTCACGTTCGGCGGGCCCGGCGGCGCCACCGAGACGGTCGCTTTCACGACGTTCCTGATGGGCTTCAAGGACTTTCGCATGAGCTACGCCGCCGCGCTTTCGTACGTGATCGTCGGCGGCGTGCTGGTCCTGACCCTGGTCTTCATGTGGATCCAGCGAGTCCGGGAAGCCCGGGCGGCGGCCTGATGGCGATCGCGCTCGAGCGCAGTGCTGTCGGTGCCCGGCGGGCCAAGCGGCACCGCCTGTGGCAGCGCGTTGGCCACGGCCTGACCTATCTCGGGCTCTTCGCCGCGCTCGTGTTCTTCCTGGGACCCTTTTTCTGGATCGTGACCACGTCGCTCAAGGGCAACGAGGACTTCTTTGCGTTCCCACCGGTGTGGATCCCGGCGGAGCCGTCGCTCAAGCACTACGCCGCCTTGTTCACGCGCTCGAGCGGGGCGCGGTACTTCATGAACAGCCTGGTGCTCTCGACGCTCAGCATGATTTCCGCGCTGGTCGTCAGCCTGCCCACGGCGTATTCGATCGCCCGCTGGCGCTTCGGCGGTGGGCTCCTGTCGATCTTCCTGCTCGTGCTGCGCATGCTGCCGGCCATCGCCCTCATCATCCCGATCTACATCGTCTACAAGCTGCTGGGGATCACCAACAACTACCTGGCGCTGGTCGTCATCTACACCGTGCTCTACATCCCGTTCTCGGTGTGGCTCCTGGTCGGCTTCCTCCGCGACTTCCCCGTGGAGATCGAGGAGGCGGCGATGATCGACGGCTGTTCGCGCCTGCGAGCGCTCGTCCAGGTGGTCGTGCCGATCATCGCGCCGGGCATGGCCGTCGTCGCCCTGTTCTCGTTCATCGCCACCTGGAACGAGTTCCTGTTCGCGATCGTGCTCACCGGAATCGAGACCAAGACCATGATGGTCCTGGTCACGTCGTACACGTCGGGCGGCACCGACATGTTCTACGGCGAGGCGTCGGCCTCGGTCGTGCTCGGCGTGCTGCCCGCCTTCGCCGTCGCCTTCATGCTGCAGCGGTATCTGGTCAAGGGGCTATCGCTCGGCGGGACGAAGGGCTGAAACGAAGACAAGGGAGATCCCCATGAGACGCATCTGGTCCGCGACCTCGGTCGCGATCCTGCTTGGTGGCCTCGTCACGATCGCCTGGCTCTCGTGGCCCGACCGCGCCCCGGCCGCGCGGCCGTACGAGGGCACGACGATCCGCGCGGTGGTGAACGCGGAGTTCGTGAAGTACTCGCTGACCTTGGTCGAGCAGGACCTCTACGACAAGCTCGGCGTGAAGATCGAGACCGAGGTCATTCCCGCGGACGCCTTCGTCGCCAAGACCCTGCTCGAGTTCAACAGCGGCGGCAGCCCCTGGGACCTCGTGATGTTCGGGCCGTCGAACATGCCCGACTACGGCCGGCACTTCGAGCCGCTCGAGCCGTGGATCGAGAAGCTGAAGCTCGATTTCGCGATGGATGACATCGTCCCGGTCTTTGCCAAGGTGATGCTGCGCTATCAGGGCAAGCTCGTGAGCATGCCGTACGACGGCGACATCCACATCATGTTCTGGAACAAGCCCGCCTTCGAGCGTCCGGACAACCGGGCGAAGTTCAAGGCCAAGTACAAGTACGACCTGCAGCCGCCGAAGACGTGGAAGCAGTGGGACGACGCCGCCGAGTTCTTCCACGGCTGGGGCTGGGACGGCAGCCAGCAGAAGCTCTTCGGCGCCGGCGCCTCCTACAAGCCCTCCGGCAGCGGGTTCTCGTACCACTGGTGGCGGTCGCGGTACTTCTCCTACGGCGGGAACTACTTCGACGCGAACATGAAGCCGCTCGTCAACGGACCGGCCGGCGTGCGCGCGCTGGAGGAGATGGTCAAGACGATGCCGTTCTATCCGCCCGGCGTGCTCCTGTTCGAGGCGGAAGAGCCCAAGACCATGCTGATCAAGGGCGAGGTGCCGCTGCTCTACTCGTGGACGTCGACCGGCAAGCGCGTCGGCAACCCCGGCGAGTCGCTGATCGTCGGTAAGGCGGGCTTCGGCCTGGTGCCCGGCGCGGACATCGACGGCAAGATCATCAACCGGCCGGCGATCACGCCCGGGCGCGGCATGGCCGTCTCGAAGTACTCCAAGAAGAAAGAAGCGACGCTGAAGGTCCTGGAGTTCATCTCGAATCCGGATCAGAGCCTGAAGATCGTCATGGACGCGAAGACGATCATGGATCCCTGGCGCGTGAGCCACCTGCGCTCGGAGAAGTTCAAGAAGCTGTTCCCGGACGCCGACAAGTATCTGGCCGCCATCGAGCAGAGCTTCCCGTATCTCGTCCCCGATCCGGTCATCCCGGCCGCCGACGAGTACCAGCGCAAGCTCTCGTTCGAGATCACCGAGGCGCTGGCCAAGCGCAAGGCGCCGAAGGACGCGCTCGACTCGGCTGCGAAGGAATGGGACAAGATCACCGAGCGGCGCGGCCCGGACAAGCAGAAGGCCGCGTGGGGCGAGAAGCTCGCCGAAATGAAGGCGCTCGGCATCGAGTACAAGCCGGACTGGGCGGCCAAGGCGAAGTAACCGGGACGAGCGCGCCATGAGCCAGAGCGACTGCGTCTTCTGCACGGTCATCGCGGCGCTCGAGCGATCGGACACCTGCCCGGCGGCGGAAGCCGGGCAGGTGCTCAGGAAAGTGCGCGACCTGCCGGCGTCGATCGCGATCCTGGCGCCCGACCAGTACTACAAGGGCTACACGATGGTCGTGTCGAAGACGCACGCCGTCGAGCTCTACGAGCTGCCCGAGCGGCAGAGCACCCAGTACTACCAGGACATGGTCGCGGTCGCGCGCGCGATCGCGGCCGCGTTCAAGCCGCGCAAGATGAACTACGAGGCGCTCGGCAACACGGTGGGCCACCTGCATTGGCATCTGTTTCCGCGCTACGAGTGGGATCCGCACCCGAAGCGCCCGATCTGGGAGACGAGTCACCCGCCGCGGTTGCCCGACGCCGCTGAATACGCGGACATCATCGCGTCGATCCGCCGCCACCTTGCCTGAGCCGCACGGCCGCGAAGGCCGGGAGACCTCATCATGATCGTCCCCCTCACCTTGGCTGATTTTCTGGAGCGCGCTGAGCACGTCTACGGCGATCGCGAAGCGGTCGTCGACGAGCCGAACCCGCCCGGCGGTGGGCTCGGCCGCGTCACGTACGGACAGTTCGCGTCGATGTCGCGCAGCCTCGCGGCCGCGCTCGACGACCTGGGCGCGGGTGACGGCGAGCGCATCGCGATCGTCTCGCCCAATGCCGCGCGCTTCCTGGTGAGTCTCTTCGGCGTGAGCGTCTTCGGGCGCGTGATCGTCCCGGTTAACTTCCGGCTGAACACCGAGGAAGTGCGCTACATCATCGAGCACTCGGGCTCGACGGTCGCGCTGATCGACCCGGAGCTCGACGAGCCGCTGAAGGGGATCCAGGTCAAGCACCGCTTCGTGCTCGGGGCCTCGACCGACCGTGACCTATTCCTCAGGCCGAATGCCGCGCCGCGCGGGCGCGTGACCGACGAGAACGCGACGGTCTCGATCAACTACACGTCGGGCACGACCGCGCGGCCCAAGGGCGTTCAGCTGACCCACCGCGGCTGCTGGCTCAACGCGGTCACGTTCGGCTGGCACCTGGGACTCTCAGACCGCGACGTCTATCTGCACACGTTGCCGACCTTTCACTGCAACGGCTGGGGCATGCCGTATGGCGTGACGGCGATCGGCGCGCGGCACGTGATCATCCGCAAGATCGACGGCGAGGAGATCCTGCGCCGCGTCGACGCCCACGGCGTGACGCTCTTCAACTGCGCCCCGGCGGTCATCGCCGCGGTGCTCGATGCCGCCGCCGCGCGGCGCGCGCGCGGTGAGAGCGTGCCGGGCGCTGGACGCGTGCGCGTCGTGGTGGCCGGCGCGCCGCCGCCCTCGAAGACGATCGAGCGCATCGAGGCCGAGCTCGGCTGGGAGTTCATCCAGATCTACGGGCTCACCGAGACGTCGCCGCTGCTCACGATCAACCGCGCGCCGCAGGAGTGGGACGGGATCGACCGGGGCGAGCGAGCCCGGCGTTTGTCGCGGGCAGGCGTGCCGGCGGTGGGCGTGCGCATGGCGGTCGACGCGAACGGCGAGATCCTCACGCAGACCAACAACGTCTTCGAGGGTTACTGGAACCAGCCCGAGGAGACGGCCAAGGCGCTGGCGGACGGCTGGTTCCATACGGGCGACGGCGGCCACACCGAGGACGCCTACGTCGTGATCGCCGACCGGAAGAAGGACGTGATCATCACCGGCGGCGAGAACGTCTCGTCGATCGAGGTCGAGGACTGCCTCTACCAGCACCCGGCCGTGGCGGAGGCGGCCGTGATCGGCGTGCCGGACGAGAAGTGGGGCGAGACGATCAAGGCGCTGGTCGTCCTGCGCCCGGGTAGCCAGGCGACCGCCGCCGACCTGGTCGCGCACTGCCGCGGGCGCATGGCCCATTACAAGTGCCCGACCTCGATCGAGGTGCGCGACGCGCTCGCCCGCACGGCCACCGGCAAGCTGCAGAAGTTCAAGCTGCGCGAGCCGTACTGGGCCGGCCGCGAGCGGAAGGTGAACTAGACCGGCGCAGCATGTGGTCGTTCGCGCTCGCCGTCATCGTCGCTCTCGGCCTGTGCGTCGTACCACGAGCGGCTACAGCACAAGCGCCGTCGAAAACGTACCGAGTCGGCGTCCTCGCCTCGAGCACCGAGGCCAATTTCGGCCCGGGCGTCAAGATCTTCCGAGAGGCTCTACACGCCGCCGGTTGGGTCGAAGGCCAGAATCTCGTCGTCGACGTGCGGTATACCAGTGGCTACGCGCAGCTCAAGCAGCTGGCGACCGAGCTAGTCAGGCTCAAGGTCGATGTGATCGCCGCCCTTGGGACCCCGGCGACCCAGGCCGCCAAGGAAGCGACGACGACCATTCCCATCGTGATGGAATCACTATCCGATGTGGTGGCCAGCGGTCTCGTGCAGAACCTGGCGCGACCGGGGGGCAACGTCACGGGAGTATCGGGCTTCGCTCCGGAGCTCAGCGGTAAACGGCTCGAGCTGATCCGCGAGATTCTTCCAAAGGCCGAGCGGATCGCGGTTCTGGCGAACAGGTCCAATGCAGCGACGACTCCGGTGCTTCGCGCGACCGAGGCGGCGGCTCAGCAAATGCGGATGAAGCTCGACATCACGAATGTGCACGAACGCCCGGAGCTCGCGCCGGCTTTCGAGGCGATGCGACGAAAGCGTGCCGACGCGCTGGTGATCGTAGCCGATCCAATCCTCTTCGCCGAGCGGCCGCTGATCGTGGAGCTCGCGGCCAAACATCGGCTGCCGGCGATCTACGAGACTCGATTGTTTCCTGACGCCGGTGGGTTTCTCTCATATGGGCCGCGCAACCAGGAGCGGTTCCAGCGCATGGCCGCGTACGTGGATCGCATCCTGCGCGGCGCCAACCCGGGCGATCTGCCCATCGAACGGCCGACGACGTTCGAGCTCGTCGTCAATCTGAAGGCCGCTCAAGCGCTCGGGCTCACGATCCCGCAGTCGGTGCTGGTCCGCGCGAACGAGATCATCCGGTAGCGGCCGGGCGAGGCGCGCTCAAGCGAACTTGGCGCGCTCTTCTCGCCGATACGAGCGAACCGCGAGCGTCAGGAACAGCGCGGTGTAGCCCGCGAGCCACGCGAGGCTCACGCCCAGGGACTCGTGCCCGGCGCCGAGCGCGCTCCACGCGAGCTGCGCATAGTGATAGCTCGGCAAGAAGGGCGCCAGATTCTGGATGAACTCCGGGAGCTGGCTGAGCGGGACGAACAGGCCCGATGCGAACGAGAGCGGCAGGTAGATCAGGTTCGCGATCGCCGGCGCCGCGTGAGGCCCCGACCAGTAGCCGATCGCAAACCCCAGCGCGATGAACGGTAAGGATCCGGCGAGCAGCCGCGCGATGACAATGGCCCACACCAGCGGGGTCTCGCGGATACCTCCCACGACGATCCCGAACCCGATGAGGAGCACCAGGCTCAGCAGCGCGAACGCGAGCGCGGTGACGACCTTGGCCAGCATGAACACCAGCGGCGGCAGCGGGCTCGCCCGCATGAGGCGGTCCACCTTCATGCCGCGCTCGTTCGCGACGCCGATGCCGAAGCCGTAGACCATGACGTTGCCGACCGCGTACGCGCCGAACGACGCGAGCAGGTACGCGCCGATGCTCACGCCTTCGGCGCTGCGCAGGCTGGCCACCGGTAGGCCGAAAAAGGTGAAGAACATGATCGGTAGGATCAGATTGGTGACACTGAAGGCGGGGACCCGCCAGCGCATTAGCATCTCGCTCCGCGTCTGAGCGATCAGCATTTTCACGAGCGGCGCGGCCGCTGGGCTCGGCATCCCCGGGGCAGTCGTCATGCGCGCCTCGTCAAGCTGAGGAACGCCTCCTCGAGGTCGGCGCCGGTCACCTCGAGATCGCGCACGACCACGCCGCGCTCGAAGAGCGCACGCAGGACCGCCTCGGGCTCGTTGCTGAGCAGGTGCACGCGATGGTCGACGATCTCGAGGTTCTGGACCGGGAGCCCCTTGAACACCACGTCGCCGATCGGCGCCTCGGCGCGGAAGTTGATGCGCTTGCTCGGGATGCGCGACTTGATCTCGCGCGGCGTCGCATCGGCGATGACGACGCCGTGGTCGATCACGACGATCCGGTGCGCGAGCTGATCAGCCTCCTCGAGATAGTGTGTGGTCAGCACGATCGTCTTGCCGGCGGCGGAGAGCGACCGGATGCTCTCCAGCACCGCGCGCCGCGCCTCGACGTCCATCCCGACGGTGGGCTCGTCGAGGAAGAGCGCCGCGGGATCGCCGCACACCGCGAGGGCGAAGTAGAGACGCTGGCGCTCACCGCCCGACAGCGCGCCGATCCGGGCGCGGGCCTTTTCGTCGAGTCCGGCCAGCTGGATCGCGCGGGTCGTCGGCAGCGGCGACGGATAGTACGCGCGAAAGAGGTCGACGATCTCGGCGACGGTCAGCACGGCCGTCGTCCCGGACTCCTGGAGCATCACGCCGCAGCGGCTCCGCGCGCGCCGGTCGTTGGGATCCAGGCCGAAGAGACGCGCCCGGCCCCCGGTCGGCTGGCGCAAGCCCAGCATCAGCGCGATCGAGGTCGTCTTGCCGGCCCCGTTGGGCCCGAGCAGCGCGACCAGCTCGCCCGCGCCGATCGTGAGATCGACGCCCTTCAGCGCCTCGACCGCGCCGTACCGCTTGCGCGCCCCCTCGAGCTCGACCACCGCCGTCATCGAGGCCCGATTATCAACCAAAGCGCGGCGTGGCGAGTGGGCATTCACCCGATGCCGAGGCGGCGCGCCCAGGACTTCCCCGACACGAGCAGTCCGGGAAAACACTCACGCCGCCGGAACGAGCTTTTTCGTCGGTCGACCGTAGTCACGAAGCCGAAACGGTGGGCATACTGAAATCAACGAGGAGCACA
>Ga0209382_10000101_pt1 | contig 124465 bp, 92 predicted proteins | sample SoiMetdeltSBSDD5_FD_187599 | JGI IMG/M metagenome (GOLD analysis project Ga0209382, IMG submission 187599) | Bulk soil microbial communities from a Populus tree surrounding site in Tennessee, USA - Soil MetaG P. deltoides SBSDD5 (SPAdes) (version 2) | ecosystem: Environmental > Terrestrial >... | reverse complement strand
CGTGCCCCCCCAGCGCCGGGCGAATGCCGGCGGGCGTAAGGACACGGCTATGCGCGAAATCGTGCGAACACGCATCGTGCTCGTTCTTCTGACGCTCGTCGCCGGCGGTTGCGCGGAAACACGGGTACGGCACGTCGCCCCCGACGAATCACGCCCGCACGTGAGCTGGGAAATTCGCGAGGGTGGAGAATCGGGCGACGAACGCCTCGTGTGCGGCTCGACCGAACCGTCGCGTCCATGTGCGCTCGTCGCCGGGACCGGGCAGGCGGCGAACGAATCCACGGTCCGCCTCTTTCTTCACGCCGCAGCTACCGACACGAGTTACCTCGGGCTGATGACGACGCCGTTCGTCGAACGGCCGTCGAAGGACCGGGAAATCAGCATCACGGTTCCGCACGGCAGCCAGCCCGTCCTGTCGATGGTGACGGGCAGGGTGACCATGAAGCCGGGCGCCTATACGTTCGTCATCGCTCTCGACGCCACGCAGAGCCGCGCTGCGGCGCCGGTACGAATCACGCAACGGATTCCCGTCGCCGTAAGCGCCCCCGCGGTGACAGCTCAACACGAGCGTCAAGGTAAGAGCGCGTTTCAGGAACTGCGAGGCATGCCATGACCGTGCACGAGGCCATTACCGCGCTCAACGACGTGAGCACCCTGAAGATTGCGACCCTGACGACCCGCGACGGCCGGGAAGTCGCCAGGCTGCCCCGCGTCGGCCGCGAGGTGATCGTCCGCGACAGCCCGTTCAACCAGAACGTCAGGGTCACGGCGGCAGACATCGCCTGGCTGTGCGAGGAAGCGCGCCTGGCGATGGCTCCGGCTCAGGCGCTGCTCGAGTCCGCGCTCGATTCGTTGAAGGCGATCGAGGGCTCGGCCACGTAGTATCCCGCCCTAGCGCGGACAGGCCGTCGACTGACCGTTCAGCCCTTCGCGGTCCTGTTCGAACTGCGCGTCGATCGACCCGTTCGAGTAAGTGAGACGCACGATGTAGAGGCTGTCGTAGTCGCCGCTCGTCCACGCCGGCACCGTCCGGCCACCGCCGTAAGCATTCATGATGCTCTGGACGATCTTCACCAGGTACGCGTGCTCCCACGACACGAAGATCGTCGCGTTCGCTTTCGATGACTTCACGAGGATGTTCCGCAGGCCGGCGATGTCGCTGTACCCATAGTTGGTATTGACCGATCGGCTGGTCCGGATAGCCACGGGCTCGATCGTGGCCAGCGGCCGCACGTAGAAGAAGCTGCCGCCGGGATCGGAGATCTTTGTGGCGGGATTCGGTGCGTAGAGATAATCCGGGGTCCCGAACTTTGCCAGCAGTACGTCCGGCAGTGCGAGTGCCCTGTTGAGGCCCTGACACGTCAGCTGACCGAGCCCTGCCGCGGGCTTTTCTCCGTGCCGGAAGAAGACGATCGTCTCCTCCGCGTGAAGCGAGGTGCCCGCGATCGCGATCAGCACGAACCCGGGGAACACCCATCGCAACAGTCGACGCATCATCGCCTCCTCGCCCCACAGCGCAGGTCGGCGATCGCCGAACCTGGGGTCTTCTTCGTTATATGAAGCTGCAACCCGCGGTTCAAGCGCAGCAGTTTCGGCCGCCGCCCGGAACGGGCGTCGAATCACGGTGGTAAGCTCGATTGTCCAATCGCGGTCACCCGCGAGCGAGCGCAGCGAGCGAGCCACGCGAACGGAGCGCGCCGGCGTAGCGGCGCGCGAGAGAGCGTGTCGGGGAGTCCGAGGGGCGAAGCCCCTCGGTGAGAAATGAACGATGACGGTGAACGACAGCGCGCGGCTGGCGGAGCTGGAGAGCAGAATCAGGGCGATTCTGCCGGAGGAGTATCAGAATTCCTTCGAAAGAGTGGAGCCCGTCCCGATGGGATCGGCTGGCCTGAAATTTCGCGCCGACGGCCGGGTCGCGTGGGATGAGATCTGGGGGAGCTTCTGCGATCTGGCCATGGCCGGCGGCCCTCCCCACAAGGGTACTTTGCTCGAGCCCGGCCGTTCGGCCGAGATTGAGACTCAGCCGGAGCGCTACGAGGAGGTCGCCGAGGAAATCTGTCGCGGCGTGAGGATGGCGGCCGATCTCGACGCAGAACCATCACCGGTTCCAGGCTGGGTCCGCGTGATTTGCTCCAACGCGGCCATGTCGGGCTGGCTGCTCCGGGCCATCGTGACGGAGAACGTCGCGGCGCGCGGCGCCGGCGCGAGACTCGACGTCCCTGCCGCCCCGCACTTCCGGCTCGACAAGGAGATCAAGAACGTCGTGACGGTGGTTGCCAAGACCAGCCACTATTGGCTCGGCCACATGCCGCGCAGTCAGCAGCGCGCCATCGCGGAACTCTTCATCGAAATGGCTGAAGAGTCGCCGCTCATCGAGCCGGGCCGGCCGGATGAAGTGTCGGCTTCCCGCGCCGGCGAGGCCACCGCGGCAGCCATCGTGCAGGCGATCGAGTCACCAACAGGTCTTCGGGCCTCGCAGCATCGCTACCCTGGCTGGCTCGGGTTCGAATGCGCGAGCGTACGCTCCGCGATCTGGATGATGCGCGCGATGGTCGCGAGCAATGTCCTCTCCAGGCGCGAAGAGACGGTGCTGTTCGTTCCGATCAACCCGGTGATCGATCCAGGCGGCCATCACGTCTCGAGCACGCTCGCCACGGTGCATCGTCTCGCTGCCGCGAGAGGAATTCTCTGACGACGACGCGCTGACGCTTTTCCGAAAAGCCGGGTTCGATTTTTGTAAACGACTGCGTGGTTTCCAGGTCCGCAGCCTTACCGCCGGCTTTTCGGCGAAAGCAGATCGCGCAGCCGGCCGACCTCGGATCTCAGCGCCGCGACGCAATCCTCGTCCGAGCCATGAGGCCGATTGCCGACCGGGAGGCCGCAGTACGAGCACTCCGGCGACGGATCGCTGTCACGCCGCCCGCTGCGGGCGGATCGGCGGCGATCGAACCGCTTGCCTCTCCGCTCTTCGTCCACGCCAGACGCCTATGCAACCCGAGGCCCCATTCTCGCGCTGCACGATGCCGCGAAACAAGTTCTTCCTGAGCCGAATGGACCGCGCGGGCACGCGACTGTCCCCGAGCTGTCCGTGCTGGAGAGCCATTGCCGGGCTTGCCAATGAGCGACCGTGCGTAGCGACTTCCTACGCACCGCGCCGCAAACTACCCACTTCGCGCGGTTGCGGCTGTTGCTGCGGGTGTGCGGGGCGATCGACATTCGAGAGTGATCTCGAATGGATCCATTTTAGATGGATGAATATGGTCGCCAAGAGTACTCTGTAGTCTCGAACGCGCCATTCCTGTCGCACTTCCAGGAACTTCAGACGGCAGCGTACTGGAAGTTCCACCGGATTCCCGTCGCAGTACCATCAGGGAATTGCGCGCGACGGAAACGCGAGCCTTACCGGGAGACCTGGAGATGTTTCGATCAGGAAAGTCCGAACTGGCGATCGCTTTGGTGACCCTTGCCTTCGTCGCAACGGTTTCGGCTCAAGGGCGTCAGGGAGAAGCCGGCCCTGGCCAGGCCGGTCGTGGAGGCCGCGGCGCGGTGGAATTGCCTGCCGGCGACGGCCGCGACACCGTCAACGCTACCTGCGGCGCGTGTCATGGCCTGAACATGATCACCGGCACCGCCGGCTACACGCAGGACGGATGGCGCGATCTGATCTCGACGATGATTCGGCTGCCCGATCCGCAGCAGGGCGCCGTCACCCGATACCTCGCCGCGCACTTCCCGCCGAAGCCGGGACGCGAGCCGAAACTGATACCCGGCGACGTCACCGTGACATTCCGCGAGTGGATCGTCCCCACCCTGGGTCAGCGTTCCCGCGATCCGCTGCAGCGGCCCGATGGCACCATCTGGTGGAACGGGCAGTTCATCAGCATCGTCGGGAGCCTCGATCCCCGCACCAGCGAAATGCGGGAATACAAGCTCGAGACCGACGCCCGTCCTCACAGCATCGTGGACGATGCCGACGGGAATATCTGGTACATGGGCAACGGCAACGGCACGATCGGAAAGCTCGTCCCGAAAACCGGGCAGATCACGATTTTCAAGATGCCGGACCCGGCGGCGCGCGATCCGCACACGGGCATCTTCGACAAGAACGGGACCCTGTTCTTCACGCTGCAGCAGAGCAACATGATCGGGCGGTTGACGCCGTCGACCGGCGAGATCAAGTTGATCACCCTGCCGACGCCGCGCTCGCTCCCCTACGGGATCAAGCAGGATTCGACGGGCACGATCTGGATAGCCTGCAATGGCTCGAACAGGCTCGTGAGCATGGATCCACAGACGATGGAGGCGCGTGAGTTCGTGCTGCCGGATCCGGCGACCCGCTCGCGCCGGCTGGCGATCACCAGCGACGACATGGTCTGGTTCGTCAATTCATCTCTCGGCCGTCTCGGACGGCTGAACCCGAAGACGGGCGAGATCAAGGAGTGGCCGTCGCCGAGCGGAGCGCAATCACATCCCTATGCGATCGAGGTGGTCGACGACATCATCTGGTACAACGAGTCGGGCCAGCGGCCGGACGCGCTCGTTCGATTCGATCCGAAGACCGAGAAGTTCCAGAGCTGGGCGATTCCGTCGGGCGTCGGCATCATCCGCCACATGCGCAAGACACCCGACGGCAACCTCACGATTCACCAGACCAGCACGAACCGGATCGGGTTGGCGATCATCGGCAAGCAGACCCCGCCGCAATCGCGCTGAAGATCACTTCACAGGAGGGCCAGGAGATCAGGAGAATACCAAGTGCTTCTCCTGATCTCTTGCTCTCCTGTTTTGAATTCCCTGCCCTACTGGCCCCCGATGCCGTGATGACTCTCGTGCGCGCGGCGGGCCTCTTCCATCGCCGCCTTCTTCGGGAACTCTTTCCCGGTGATCTCCCGGTAGACCTGCGCGACCTGTGATTCGAAGCCGCTCGTCGACGTGGCCTGCGCATCGATGTAGGTCGGGTGCCGGGCCAGCAGCGCGGTCCGAATCGCCGGAACATCGGCCTGGACGCGGTCGGGCGGGAGATCCTTGCGCTTCGTGACTTCGGCCCGCAGTGACACGAAGTACTGTCGCTGCGCCTCGAGGACCTTGCCGTCGCCGGACGGGCCATGGCCTGGGGCCACGATCGTGGCCCCGAGGGCCTGGGCCTTGGTCAGCGTCTCGACCCACGCACCGCTATCGCCGTCCCCCATGAAGTTGAACGGTCCGTTCACGGCAGCGTCGCCTGTGAAAAGGACGCGCTCTTTCGGAAGCCAGGCAAAGCCGTCACCGTGCGTGTGACCGACACCGAAGTATCGCAACTCCACGCGGTGTGTGCCATCATCAAAGATCATGACGTCGCGATAGAGCAGCGAGGGTGGCGTCAGGCGTGTCGATCGCAGATCCTCCCGTTCTTTCGCCGTGTCCTCCCACCGTCCGGGCCCCCCGCCGAACAACCCGGTTTCATACTTGCGCATCTCGGAGACGACGTTCTCGTGGGCCACCGCCACGGCGCCGTTCTCGATCCAGATCTGATTGCCGTAGGAGTGGTCGCCGTGATGGTGGGTATCGAATGCGAACCGGATCGGCTTGCTGGTCTGCGCCTTGATCTTGGGAAGGACCTCACGTGCACCCGATGGAAAGTTGGCGTCGAGCACCAGCACGTAGTCGTTGAACACGACCCAGCCGTTGTTGCAGTGCCCCTTGCCGTCGATGTCGCCCTGGTGGAAATACACGCCCGGCGCGAGCTCCTTGGCGACGTTCACCTGGCCGGCCGCATGCCGCTGATAGAGCGCGATGGTCAGGATGACCGTCAGGATCACGTACGCTGCGAGCCTCTTCATGGCGCCTCCAGTGTGCCGTCATCGTAACCGCTCAGGCGCTATCCGGGGTCCGGGGTCCGGGGTCCGTGGTAGCCAGAGGTAACGAGCCGCTTAGATTTGGCTATCGTTGCCTCTGAGTACCACGGACCCCAGACCCCGGACCCCGGACCCCGGATCCCGGACCCCGGACCCCGGATCCCGGATCCACCGTCCCCCAAAACTACATATTCGTCACACCGGGATGTATTTTCATCCCAAAATGTCCATTGACCGTCCCTGCCAGGACACATAGACTTCCGCGCTTGATCGGCTTGCAAGTCTTTGAAAAACCGCTTGGAGGAGTGGGCGTCCGCCCGGATGCCCGGGGAGGGAGTCTATGTCGCGTTCGCCATGGGGCACGTGTGTCGCTGTGATCGTCACGTCGCTCGTCGCGCTGGGCCCATCCGGGGTCTTGGCGCAGTCGACCGCGTCGATCTCCGGCGCGGTCAAGGACACGGCCGGGAGCGTCATGCCCGGCGTGACGGTCACGGTCAAGAATGACGCGTCAGGCGCAATACAGGAAGTGCTCACCGACGGCCTGGGACGCTATCAGGCTACCGCGCTCGGAGCCGGTTCCTACACCGTCTCCGCTGCGCTCACCGGGTTCAAGACCGCCGAGGCGAAAGGCGTTCGCGTCGCGCCCGGACAGCCCGTCACGATCCCGCTGACGCTGGAGATTGGCAGTCTCGAGGAGACGGTCAACGTCGTCAGCAGCTCCGAACTGATCAACACGGAGACCGCCACAGTGGCGGCCACGCTCAACTCGGATCAGCTCACGCGGATGCCGACGCCGACACGCAACGCGCTGAACGCGGTCGCGTTCCTGCCCGGGGTGAACACGACCGGCACCAATCGCGACTCGACGATCAACGGGCTGCCGGAAGGCTTCCTCAGCATCACCCTCGACGGGGTGAGCAACAACGACAACTTCCTGCGCAACACCGACGGCTTCTTCGCATCGGTCACGCCGCGACAGGATGCGGTTGAAGCGGTATCAGTCACGCTCGCTGCGGGGGGCGCGCAGATCGGCGGCGCCGCCGGGGCGGTGACGATGGCCTTTCAGACACGGTCGGGCGGCAACCGGTTCACGGGCAGTGCCTACGAGTACTACCGGAACCCGAGCTTCAACTCGAACTACTACTTCAACGAGGTGAACCATCAGGGAAAGAACGAGGTGAAGCTGAATCAGTTCGGCGCGCGCGCGGGCGGCCCGCTCGTGCCGAACAAGGCCTTCTACTTCGTGCACTACGAGCAGATCCGCTTTCCCAACAGCTTCACGCGCACCCGCACGGTGTTGAATTCGCGGGTGGCCGACGGCTGGTTCCGCTATCAGTTCGGCAGCGAAGTGCGCGAGGTCAACGTGCTGCAGCTCGCCGCCGCCAACGGTCAGATCTCGGCCAAGGACCCCACGATGCTCAAGCTGCTGGGGCAGATCGACTCGGCCACCAAAACGACCGGCACGCGCAGCGCCGATGCCGACCCACTCTACGATTCGTACGTCTGGCAGAGTCCGGCGGAACTGTTCGAGCACCAGCCCACGTTCCGGCTCGACTACAACCTCAGCGACAACCACCGGTTGAATGGATCGTGGTCGCAGATCACCGCGAAGCGGACCCCGGACTATCTGAACAACGCCGATCCCCGCTTCCCCGGCGCGCCGAACCAGCGCGACTTCAAGTCCACACGGCCGCTGCTGTCGATGGCGCTCCGATCGGTGCTTTCGACAAACATCGTCAACGAGCTCAGGGGCGGGTTGACCGCGTACGCGGCCGGTTCGAACTTCGGCTACCCGTCGAGCGTGCCCTCCCGCAACGATCCCGGCACCTTTGCCGACACCGATGGCTTCGCCATCACCCTGCCGGGCGATGCGACCAACTGGCACACGTCGAACGGCCCGACCTGGCGCGGCGCCCCGACCTACAGCATCGACGAGACGCTGACCTGGCAGCGCGACGCTCATACCTTGATGCTCGGCGGCAACTTCCTGATCTCGAACGCCGAGGCCTCGTCGCAGCAGATCGTTCCCGGGATCAACCTCGGCGTGAACACCGACTTCGATCCGGCCAACGCCATGTTCAGCACGACCAACTTCCCGGGGGCCTCGAGCGCGCAGCTGACCGCGGCGCGGAACACCTACGCAATACTGACCGGCCGGGTCACCGCCGTGACCAGCCAGGCGGTCCTGGATGATTCTGGCAAGTATGTCGACCTCGGACCGAGTACGCTGCCCGGCGGCATGCGGGTCTACGGCATGTTCGCGCAGGACTCCTGGAAACTCCGGCCCAACCTCACGCTGACCGGGGGCCTGCGCTACGACATCGTGACGCCGTTCAAGCCGAGCAGCAACGTCATGTCGGCGGTCACGATGACCAGCATCTGCGGCCGCTCGGGGGTGGGCAACGGCGACGCTTACAGTCGGTGCAACTTTTTCAACTACAACACGCCCGCAACACCGACGCCCGAGTACATCCTGCTCGAAGAAGGCTCAGAGGGCTATAAGACGGACTGGAACAACCTGGCCCCGTCGGGCAGCATCGCCTGGCGGCCGGACGTGCAGGACGGCTTCCTCCGCACGCTGCTCGGCGACCCGAACCAGGCGACGGTGCGCGCCGGCTACTCGGAGTCATACGAGCGCCAGGGCCTGACCCGCTTCACGGACCTCTACGGCGGCAACCGCGGCGCGACCATCTCGCTGAGCCGCGACGCGAACACCGGACTGGTGCCACCGGGCCAGTCCTGGCCGGTGCTCCTGTCGCAGAAAGACCGCCTCGGGACCGCGACGTTCAACCCGGATCCGACCTATCCCATCCTGGTTCGCGCGAGTCGGGCCGACAGCGTCAACGCCTTCGCTCCCGATATCGAGATCGCCCGGGTCCGCAACTGGATGGTCGGGTTTGCGCGATCGCTCTCCAGGGACATGGCCTTCGAAGTCCGCTACGTCGGCAACCGCGGCGACAACGAGTGGAGTTCGATCAATTACAACTGCCTCACCAGCAACAACAGCGGCTGCACGGCGATCCGCGGCGAGAACCTCGTCGCCAACGGGTTCATGGACGAATTCAAGCTGGCGATGCGCAACCTCGCCGCCAACAACGCCTCGGGGGTCGCGACCCGCGTCGGCTCGTTCGCCTACTTCGGCCAGGGTACCGGCACGAGCCCGCTGCCGATCTACCTCGCGTACTTGAATGGCAGTCGCGACGCCAGCAATCCCGCGGCCTACTCCAACGCGGCGAATACCTGGGCGAATGCCACCATTGCCGGCCGCCTCGCGGGGCCGAACCCGAACTCGAACGCCGCCGCCGTCGACCTGGATGGCAACCTCACCCGCCGGAACCAGGCGCAGGCGATTGGCTACGCGTCAAACTTCTTTATCGTGAACCCTGAGGTGGCGAACGCGAACGTCACCGACAGCGGTCAGTTCAGCAAGTACAACGCGCTCCAGCTCGAACTGCGCCGGCGGCTGTCGAAGGGCTTCTCGGCCAACATCAATTACCAGTACGCGTTCGAAGGCGGATCGCAGTTCGACGGCTTCACCTTCGGCCGGGTGTGGACCGACATCCCCGTCACCGGCAACCCGACGGTCCGTCACGCGATCAAGATGCAGGCGGACTGGACACTGCCGTTCGGCCGTGGGCAACGTTTCGGCGGCAACATGCACCCGGTCCTCGACACCTTCGCTGGCGGCTGGAGCATCACGGGCGTCGGCCGCGTGCAGACGGTCCTGATGGATCTCGGCAACGTGCGGCTCGTCGGCATGAGCAAGCAGGATTTGCAGAAGATGTACAAGTTCTACGAGAAGCCGAACCCCGCGACCGGCATCGACGAGGTCTGGATGCTTCCCGAGGAGGTGATCCTCAACACGCGGCGCGCGTTCAGCACCAGCAACACCACGGTGGACGGGTACTCCGCGAGCCTGGGCCGTCCTGAAGGACGCCACATCGCGCCCGCCAATTCAGCGGACTGCATCCAGGTGAAGAACGGCGATTGCGCGCCGCGCAGCGTCATGATCCTCGCGCCGTGGTTCAAGCGGTTCGACATCGGCGCCGCCAAGCGCTTCGGCCTCGGCGGCTCGCGCAACGTCGAGGTGCGGTTCGACATGCTCAACGCGTTCGACACGCCGAACTTCACTCCGGTCGGCGCTACCGGTACCACCACGGCTGCCGGCACCTCCGCGAGCATCTTCCGCGTGACGAGCGCCTATACGGACGCGAGCAACACGTACGACCCGGGCGGGCGCATCGGGCAGCTCATGTTCCGGTTTAACTGGTAACGGATCGGGGTCCGGGATCCGGGATCCGGGATCCGGGATCCGAGGTCCGATGGTCTTTAGAGGCAACCGTTGCAAGTCCCAGCGGCTTGTTGCCTCTGAGTTCCACCGGCTTGCGGACCTCGGACCCCGGACCCCGGACCCCGATTGAAGCACTTGACGTCTTCTCACGCGACGGTGGCCGTCCTCGCCGCGCTGACCGCTCTCGCGGCCGGTCCGGCCACCGGCCTGTCGTCGCAGCAATCGCCGGTCGCCAGCGAACGTCCATCCGGCCCCACTGTGGATTTCGTCGCCGTCGACGCCGTTGGCATGCCCGTCACGGATCTCCAGTCGTCCGAAGTCGAAATCCGGATCGCCGATCGCGGTCGAGTCGTGCGGTCGTTGCGACGGGTGACGACAGCGCCGCCGAACGCCGCGAGCGCACGGCACATACCGGCGCCGTACGGGACAAACGACGATGTGGCGGCGGGCCGCCGCTTCGTTCTGGTCGTCGATCAGGAATCTTTCGGCGCCGGACGCGAGTACCTGTTCAGAAATGCCGTCGAGGGGCTGCTCGCGCAGCTCACGCCAGCCGATCAGGCGATGGTGGCGGCGCTGCCGTTTGGGGGCGTGCGGCTGCCGTTCACGTCCGACAAGGCGCGGATCCGGCTGGCGATCGAACGCGTCGCAGGCCAGGGATCGCGTGGTGAGACCGGATCCGATCTCGCGTGCCGGACGCGCCGGTTCCTCGAATCGCTCGAAGCGTGGCTGCAGGAGCAGCCGCGTCGTTCGTCCCCGCTCACGCTGGTGCTCTTCACGGCCGGCATGGCTGCCCCTCGCCGTGACGCGCCGATGGGGCTGATGCCGGGGATGTGTGAGCTCGTCGTGGTTCAGTTCCGGCTCGTCGCCACCGCCGCCAGCGCCGCGCGCGCGAACTTCTACGTGATGCAGCCGGCCGATGTCGGGATCGGCACGTCGCCCACCCGGCCGACGCTCGCCGGCGTCGGCGACCGCGGGTCCGACAACCCGCTCGAAGGCATCGAGCATCTCGCGGGGGTGACCGGCGGCGTCAGGTTGTCACTCGACGCGACGGGCACCGCCTCGTTGCTCCGCGTGGGGAAAGAAACATCCGCCTACTATCTCGCCGAGCTCGAGCCAAGTTCCGGTGACGAGACGGGCCGGAGCCGTCCGCTCAGCGTGCGCGTGGCGCGCCGCGGCGTCACGGTGCGCGCACGCCCCGAGGTCACGTTTACCGGCTCTTCGCAGGCCCGCACCTCGTCGCTCACCGTCAAGGATCTTCTCGGATCCTCCGATGCGTTCACGGAACTGCGCCTGCGCACCGGCGGTTTCACCATTCGTGACTCCGAGGGACAGCTTCGCGTCGGCGTCGTCGTCGAACCCCTGGATCCGGCGGCGTCGCTGACCTCGGCCGGCGCGATCCTGATCGCCGCCGACGGCCAGGTACCGTCACACTGGTTTGCCAGGGATGCCTCGGAGCGTCCGCTGCTTGGTGCACTGGCCGTCACCCAGGGAACCTACCGTCTCCGCGTGGCGGCCATCGACGCCATGGGGCGCGCCGGCGCAGCCGAGGAGAACATCGACGCCGCGCTCACGCCGGTCGGGCCGCTGTCGCTCGGCTCGCTGATGCTGGGCGTTTCGCGCAACGGCGCGACGACGCCGCAACTCGAATTTGGATTGGAGCCGACCGCCATCGCGTACTTCGACATCTACGGCGGCGCGGCGGGCCTGCCGTTGACGGCTCGAGCCGAAATTGCGCGCGACGTCGACGGTCCGCCGCTGGTCACGCTGCCGCTGGCGCTCACCAGGGCCGACGCCGGACGCGTCGTTGCCAGCGGTACGGTGCCGCTCGGCGCCCTGCCGGCCGGGGACTACGTCGTGCGCGGAGTGGTCCGGCTCGAAACTGGCGAGACCGGTCGCGTGACACGCACGCTGCGGAAAGCCGTGAAGCCACGCCCGGCGCTATAGTAACGGCCGGTGCACCGATGAAAACCCCCTGCAGCCTCGTCCTGGCCCTCGCCGTCGCGGCCGTTGCCAGCGTCACCGGTCAGACCATCGATCTCTCACGCTACCGGCTCGTCGATCTGTCGCACGGCTATGGTCCGAGCACGCTCTACTGGCCGACATCGACCACGAAGTTCTCGCTCACCCGGGACGCCGACGGTCCAACCCCGGGTGGCTGGTTCTACGCGGCCAACACCCTGAGCACGCCCGAGCATGGCGGCACGCACCTCGATGCGCCGCGGCACTTCTCTGAAAAGGGACGCACCACCGATCAGGTCCCGCTCGAGCAGCTGGTCGCGCCGGCCGTCGTGATCGACGTGACGAAGGAGGCCGCCGCGAATCGCGACTACCGGCTCACGCGTGAGGCGGTGCTCGCGTTCGAGAAGGCCCATGGGCCTGTCGCGCGCGGGAGCGCGGTGTTGTTGCGGACGGGATGGAGCCGCCACTGGCCGAACGCGAAAGCGTACCTGGGCGATGACACGCCCGGCGACGCGTCGAAGCTGTCGTTTCCCTCGTACGGCGTCGAAGCCGCGCGCCTGCTCGTGGAGGAGCGCGGGGCCGCCGCGCTCGGCATCGATACAGCGTCGATCGACTATGGCCGCTCGACTGATTTTCAGGTGCACCGCGTCGCTGCCGCCCGCAACGTGCCGGGCTTCGAGAACCTCACGAATCTCGATCAGCTGCCGGTTCGCGGCGCGGTCGTGATTGCCCTGCCGATGAAGATCGAGGGCGGGTCGGGCGGGCCGCTCCGGGCGATTGCGCTGGTGCCGCGGTGAATTGGACGACAGCCGCCCTCACGACGCCGCTTCGCGGCATTGACGACGCAGCGACGACACGACGAGACGACGGCGCCTTCGGCGTATCGTCGTCTCGTCGCTTTCGGCCGCGAAGCGGCCCGCCGTCGAGACAAGGTGACTCACGCGACACTCGCCCGCCCGATGTTCTTGTTCGTGTGGAACAAGTTGCCCGGATCCCAGGTTGTCTTCAGCTGCGCGAGACGAGGGTAGTTCGTCCGGTACGCCGCGCGCGTGCGGTCGTCGCCTTCCTCTTCGGTCAGGAAGTTGATGTACGTCCCGCCGGTGGAGAACTGGCGCAGATCGCGCCACGCGTTCCGGGCCCATTCGATATTCGGCTGATCGTCGGCTGCCTGCTCCCACGACGCGGCGATGTTGAGCACCGCCACGGCGTCGCGATTGCCGACCGCTGAGTGATCTTCGGGAAGCTCGTTCAGCGCGCCGTCGATCGGAAAGATCAGAATCGCCGAGTGCGGGGACAGGATCCGCGAGGCGTGTTCGATCGCCCGCGTGAAGAGCGCGGGCTCGTACGATCGTAAGTACTCGGACTTCCAGTAGTATCGCCGGCCCTTTGGCTGCGTCGCGTCGAGCAGCGACTGCTGTGCGACGTAGGTGCGGCGCTGGAGGATGTCGCCGACCGGGCTGCCGAACCCCTTGATTGGTGCGAGCAGCCGGTCGGCGTCTTCGAGGCGCCCCGTGTAGCACACGAACAGCGCCACGATCGGTTTGCCGTGGACCTCCTTCGCGATCCACGGTGCCGGCGGCGCGAGGCGGAGCGAGGCGACGCACGACAGCTCCCGTGGAGCCTCGGTCACGATCGATCGGTAGAGCTCCAGCACGCTCCCCGCCTCTTCTCCACGCCAGGCAACGGCACCGGCGACGATCTCCGGACCGACCGGGTGCAGCTTGTACTCGAAGCTCGTGGCAACACCGAAGTTCCCGCCGCCACCGCACAATCCCCAGAACAGCTCGCGGTTCTGGTCTTCGGAGGCACGAACGACACGACCGTCAGCGGTGACGAGCTCGATCGACGCCAGGTTGTCGCTGGTCCAGCCGAACCGGCGTGTGAGGTACCCGAATCCCCCGCCGAGCGTCAGGCCGGCACAGCCGGTGGCCGAGACGAACCCGAGCACCGCCGCGAGGCCGTGACCCTGCGTTTCACGATCGACGTCACCGAGCAGACACCCGGGCTCCGCGCGGGCCACACGCCTGGCCGGGTCGACTTGCACACCGCGCAGTTGCGACATGTCGAGCATCAGTCCACCCTCGCAGACGGCGAGCCCGGCGATGTTGTGCCCGCCGCCCTTGATTGAGAGGGGCAGGCCGTGCACGCGCGCGGCGTTGATCCCCGCGACGACATCCTCCACACCGGTGCATCGGAGGATGAGAGCGGGACGGCGATCGATCATCGCGTTCCACACCGAGCGCGCGTCGTCGAACTCGGGATCGCCAGGTTGAAACAAGGGTCCCCGAATGTGTCTCTCGAGATCGCTCACCACAGCCTGGTGACTCTCGGCATTCTGCGAACTCGCCATGATGTGCTCCTCGACGTTCGTGGCCCGGGGACCCGATTTTATCCGCACCGCGGTCAATCGTCCCGGCCGTGGCGCGCCGTCATGAAGTTCGCGGCTACGAACTCCGCGACGGACCGGCCAATCTGCTGGCCCGCGGTCTGATCGAACCGGTAGTGAATGCCGCCATAGATGCGGCTCTCCGACTGCTCCTGGGCGGCTTCCCAGAACCCGGGGAACTCGTGCGTCACGTCCGGCTGCCCACCGGACTGATGCCACGTCGCCTTCACTGCAATGTCGTTGGTGCCGAAGGCGAGCTCCAGCGCGCGCGCGGCGCTGCCGCCGATGGTCGCCATGTTGCCGGCATAGGACGGATACGGCGGCGTGGTGAGGAGCGGCAGCCAGCTGGCGTCAGGCTCGGTGGCCGCGTTCAGGTCGGTGTCCGCCTGTCGGATGGCCGTCACGGGACGCCACAGACCGTACACGAACTTGCTCGACTGCGCGGTCTGCAGCGCGTCGTGGACCGAGACGTTGAGCAGCGCGAACACGCGAGCCGTCTCGACCAGCGACAGCTGGCGTTCCCGGGCGACATCACGGGCGATGCTGTTCCAGATCGACGCGTAATTGGTCGCCGTGCCGGTTCCAGACGCGGCGTTGCCGTTCCACAGCCGTGCGATCGCGGTCTGCTCGGCCGTCCGCAGCGTACTGTCCGATTTCCCGATCGACTTGATTTCGTTCAGATCGGTGGCGTACTGCTCGCTGGTCAGCGCCGGCGGTGGTGCAGGCAGATACTGCGTGGCACTCAGGGCCGCGAGCGGCGCGGCGGTGCGCACATGGGTGAACGTGGGCGCCGCAGTGTTCGGTGGGGTTCGCTGCCAGCGTCCAGGCAGCGGCGGCTCGGAATAGGGTGGGAACGGTGAGACCACCCATCCGTCGTTCTGCCGCCAGGTCAGGATCTCCTTTGCCACGGCCGCACCCACCGCAGCGCCGTGGCGCACAAAGCCTGATGGATCGGATCCGAGCTGACTGGCGAGCGCCGCGTCATAGGTTGCGGTGAACGCCGGGTTGATCGCCACGAGCACGTCGTGAGCCGCCTGCGCCGCGGCGGCGGCCGGCGATCCGCCGTTCCAGTGGCGCAGCTTGACGCGATAGGGCTCGAAGTCGCGCTCGAAGGTCGCGATCGCATCGAACATCGCAATGTGGGTCATCGCGAAGAAGCGGGGCGTCAGCACGTTGTGCGGAACCGGAACGGTGTCCTGCAGGATCTGATTCCATTCGAACACGATGTCGGCGGCCGGGCTGTGGGCGCGCGCGGGGCGGCCGGCGGGCATCAGCAGGGCCAGCGACAGCGTGAGTCCAATCAAGGATGTCCTTTGCATTGACGATCTCCTTCATTGGAAGAGGCGTCATCGGCAGGCCAAAGTGCTAACCCTTTTGCTAAGCTAGGGGCGTCCTCCACCAGCTCTTCCGCAGGCGCCCATGAATCCCCCCAGCAATGTGACCCAGCTCCTGATCTCCTGGAGCAACGGCGATCGGGCCGCGCTGGACGCGTTGACACCGCTGGTCCACCAGGAGATGCACCGGTTGGCGGCACGGTTCATGGCTGGCGAGCGCGCCGGGCACATCCTTCAGCCGACCGCGCTGGTCAACGAGGCGTACCTCCGGCTCGTGGACTGGAAGGAGGCGCGCTGGCAGAATCGGGCCCACTTCTTTGCCGTGGCGTCGCAGATGATGCGTCGCGTGCTGGTGGACGTGGCCCGTTCCCGGGATCGCGCGAAACGGGGGCGCGGACAGATTCACGTGTCGCTGTCCGAAGCCGCGGCTGTGACCGCCGCGCCGGATGTCGATCTCGTCGCGCTGGACGACGGGCTGAAAACGCTCGAAACGCTGAACGCGCGACAGGCCCGCGTGGTCGAACTGCGCTTTTTCGGCGGGTTGAGCCTCGAGGAGGTGGCGCACGTCCTCGAGGTCTCGGTGGGAACGGTGCGGCGGGACTGGAGCCTGGCGCAGGCCTGGCTGTTTCGTGAACTGAGCGGGGGCGAATGAATCCGGAGGAGTACGAGCGGATCGGAGAGCTGTTCCATGCGGCGCTGGAGCTGCCGCGCGAACGTCGGCCGTCGTTCCTCCGTGTGGCCTGCGCAACAGACGAGAGCCTGCGACAGGAAGTCGAGTCGCTGCTGGCCGCACACGAGCGGGCGGGCAATTTTGTCGAGGGTACTCCGGGCAACGCCGCGACTGACTGGCTGGCACGCGCGGACCACACGCGGATGGCCGGAGAGCGGATCAGTGCCTACGAGGTCGTGTCGCTGCTCGGGCGCGGCGGGATGGGCGAGGTGTATCTCGCGCATGATCCGCGACTGGGCCGCAAGGTCGCGGTCAAGCTACTCCACCGGGCCCTCACCAGCAACCGCGACGCGGCGCGGCGGTTCGAACAGGAAGCGCGCGCCGCTTCCTCCCTCAATCATCCCAACATCGTCACGATCTACGAGATTGGGGACCTGGACGAGCGCCGCTTCATCGCCATGGAGTTTGTCGAGGGAGAGTCGCTGGCCGCCATGTCCGGGCGTCCCCTCGATGTCACCGCACTGGCGCGCATCGGCGCGCAGCTTGGGCGGGCGTTGGCAGTGACCCATGCCTCCGGGATCGTGCATCGCGACATCAAGCCCGAGAACGTGATCGTGCGGCCTGACGGGTACGTGAAAGTGCTCGACTTCGGTCTGGCCCGCCTGGCGACGAGGTCCACGGTCACGAGCGCTCTTGAGAGCGAAACCAATCCCGACGTGATCCTCGGGACGCCGCGCTACATGTCGCCCGAACAGGCCCGGGGGGGCTCCGCGATGAGCGCCAGCGACGTGTTCTCGCTGGGTGTCGTGCTCTACGAGCTGGCGACAGGCAGCCACCCGTTCGAGTCCGGCTCGACTCTCGGCATGCTCCACTCCATCACGACGAACGTCGTGACCAGTCCCGAGCAGCTCGTGCCGGACATGCCGCCGCTCCTCACAAAACTGTTGATGGCGATGCTCGCGAAGCCCGAAAACGAACGGCCGACGGCAGCAGAGGTCGAGGGCACGCTGACCAGGCTCTCAACCGGGCGGCCCGAGATCGGCGCGCCCTCCTCTGCCGTGACCCGCGCCCGGCATCGCAGGCCCGAGACCCTGCCGCCGCAGCGCACCGTGCTCGTCGGACGTGCCGGCGAGCTCGAACAGATCGAACAGCTGGTGCTCGGTACGGGTGTGCGGCTTCTGACGCTGACCGGGCCGGGCGGCACCGGCAAGACGCGTCTCGCGATTCAGGCGGCCGAGAATCTCGCGTCCCGGTTCGACGGGGGTGTTGCGTTCGTCAATCTGGCGCCGATCGCCGATGCTGCTCTCGTCGTCTCCGCCGTGGCACGATCGCTCGGGGTTCGTGAAAGCGCGGACATGCCGTTCCTGCAGGCGATTGCGGAGCATCTGCGCGGCCGCGGCCGGACGCTGCTGTTCATGGACAACTTCGAGCAGGTCTCCGACGCGGCAACGCTCGTCCAGGAACTGCTCGACGCCTGCCCGGAGCTGACGGTCCTCGTGACGAGCCGCCAGGGCCTTCACATCTACGGCGAGCAGGAGTTCCCCGTCCCGCCGCTGCCCTTACCGGCGCCGGGCGCGCTGTTCTCGACGTCGACCCTGATGGAGTGTCCGTCGATTGCGCTCTTCGTGCAGCGTGCCGCCGCCGGCAGACCCGGCTTCGCGCTCACGCCGAAGAATGCCGGCGCGGTCGTCGAGATCTGCTGCCGTCTCGATGGTCTCCCGCTGGCGATCGAGCTGGCGGCCGCGCGCGTGAAAATCCTGCCGCCTGCCGAACTGCTGGCCCGGATCGAACGTCCGCTCGAGCTCCTGACCGGCGGCGCCCGGGATCTGCCGGAGCGCCAGCAGACGCTGCGCCAGGCGATCAAGTGGAGTTACGACCTCCTGACCCCGCCCGAACAGAAACTCTTTCGCCGTCTCTCGGTGTTTGCGGGCGGTTGCACGCTCGAAGCCGCCGAAGCCGTCTGTAACACCACCGAGGACCTGGGCGTGGACGTGCTGGACGGGGTGACCGCGCTCGTGGACAACAGCCTTCTGGTGCAGCGCGTGTCCGAGGAGCGCGAGCCGCGCTTCGTGATGCTGGAGACCTTCCGCGAGTACGGGCGGGAACAGCTGATCGCGGACGGCGAAGACGCCGCGACCGGGCGAGCCCATGCGGCCTACATGCTGGTGCTGGCCGAGGAAGAACATCTCGACATGGCCCCGGACGAGCGCGAGCACTGGCTCCGTGGCTGTGACGTCGAGCACGACAACTTCCGGGCCGCTACGCACTGGCTGATCTCGAGCGGCGACGTGGAATGGGCGCTCCGGCTCGGTGCAGCGCTGTTCCGGTTCTGGGAGCAGCGCGATCATCTCACCGAAGGACGCGAAACGCTGGCCCGGATGCTGGCCATGCCCGGGGCCTCCCCGCGAACCCGGTCGCGGGCGCGCGCGGTCTATTGCGCCGGCGTGCTCGCCGACATTCAGGCCGACCTCGACGCCGCGCAGCTGAAGGGCCGCGAGGCGCGAGACATCTACCGCGAGTGCGGCGATATCCAGGGCGTCGCGACCGCCACCATCATCCTGGCCTTCCAGGCGCAAAGGCGGGGCCGATACGCCGAGGCGGTTTCGCGGTTCGGCGAAACCGTGTCGCTCTGGACGCAACTCGGCGATCGAACCGCCGTCGATCTCGCCACCAGCAATATGGCGCACGCCGCCAAGCTCGACGGCGACTACGACGCCGCCCGGCGATTGCTCGAGGAAGTGATCGCGTCCACACGAGCGCGTGGCGACGTTCGCGGCTTCGCCGGCGCGCTGAACGGTCTCGGAGATGTGGCGGCGACGGAGGGGGACCATGCCGCGGCGCGGCACTACCATCACGACAGCCTCGCCAAGTACCGCGAAATCGACGACCGCTGGGGCATCGCACGGGTATTGACGGACCTGGCGAACGTCGACATGCAGGCCGGGGAGTATCCGCAGGCCGACCGCTCGTTCAAAGAGGCGCTGCGGGCATTTCGCGAGCTCGGCCATCAGCGCGGAGTTGCCCGTCAGCTGGAGTCGCTCGCCTGGTGCGCCACGTGCCAGTCGCGCGAGGAACAGGCGGTCGCGCTGACGAGCGCGGCGGCAGCGATCCGCCGGCGGATTGCGGCACCGCCGAAACCAGCCGAGCGTGAGCGGATCGAGCGCGCGCTCGCACAGGCCCGCGGGCGGATCAGCGCGGAGGCGTACGAGACCGCGTGGACCCTGGGGCACAGCGCGCCGCTCGATGAGGTCCTCGGGGCCTCATGATCAGGCGTCAAATCCCAAGCTCCAAGCACCACATCCCAACGCACTACCAACCCCCAACTCCCAAATTCCCCCGCGATTGGGCAATTGGGAGTTGGGAGTGCGTTGGAGCTTGGGATTTGGAGCTTGGGATTTGACACTCTAGAAACCACCGATGCGGCCACTAGTTGAGGACAAACATGTAGAGCCCCCCGTTCGACGTGAACAGGACGTGCTGTTTGCCGTCCAGCATGAACGTCTCGGGCGGGCTCTGAAGGCCGCCGATCTGCGAATACCAGAGACCCTTGCCGGTCGCGGCGTCCCAGGCTTCGACGTTCTGTCCGTTGCTCACGAAGAGCACCCCACCGGCGGTGGAGAGCAGCCCGGGGCTGCCGCCGTTGGTGTTCTTGCGCCACACGATCTTGCCGGTCTTGTAGTCCACGGCCACGATGGTGTTGCCGAGCGACACGCCTCCTCCACCGGTCGTGCCGCCGAGGCCCATCGACCCGCGCGGATCCGGCTCCATCAAATAGCTGACCGACAGCCCGTTGTTCTCGTTGATGTAGAACAGCCCGGTGTCCGGCGAGAACGTCGGCGGCGGATGGTTGAGCACGCTGCCATTGACGAGCGTGCCGGCGATCGTCGGATCTTTGTAAGGGTTGCGTTTCGGCTGGCCCTTGGCGTCCAGGCCCTGGGCCCACACATTTGTCAGCCCGAGCTTGCTCGTCACGAGGTGCTCGCCGGTGACGCGATCCAGCACGAAGAAGTAGCCGTTGCGCGTCGCGGTCATCACCAGCTTGCGCGTGCGCCCGTTGAACGGCATGTCGACGATCACCGGGGTCTGCGTCGAATCCCAGTCGTGGGTATCGTGCGGCGACGTCTGGAAGTACCACTTCATCTTGCCGCTGTCGATGTCCACGGCCAGCAATGACGACGTGAAGAGATTGTCGCCCTCGCCACGACCCTGCGTATAGGCGGGTGTCGGGTTGCCGGTGCCATACAAATACAGGTTGGTCTCGGGATCGAAGACGCCGGGAATCCAGGTGGCGCCGTTCCCGTGCCTCGCCGCATCGAGGCTGGCCCACGTGTCGAGGCCGGGGTCGCCTTCCTTCTGCGGCGTCGAATAGAGGATCCACTTCACCGCGCCGGTGCGTGGATCGAGCGATTTCAGAAACGCGGGAGCGTCGAGATCGTTGCCGGTGCCGACGAGCAGGTGTCCCTTGATCGGCATCGGCGCGATCGACGAGAAGTACTGCTGATCGAACGGCGCCACCTCGTGCCGCCAGACCTCCTTGCCGTTTCGGGCGTCCAGCGCGATCACCCAGTCGTCGTGCTGAGTGAAGTAAATGAGGTTGCCCAGCATCCCTGGCCCACGTGTCCCGGTGGTCGTCCCGCCACGCGACTTCCAGTAGTTGTGCCAGAGCACGGCGCCGTCGCGCGCGTCGACCGCGAACACGTTATTCGGCGACGCGGCATAGAGGCGGCCGTCGACCATCAGAATGCCGCCGCCAATGCGCGCAGGCCCGCAGGTGTTCGCCTCCCCGTTCCCCAGGCCACCGACGACGATCGGATACGTCGCGGGCGCGGGCCCGCCACGCCCACCGCCCCCGCCGCCAGGCCCTTGAGCCGGCGTGCCGGCCGAGCCCCTGCCCGTCGTGCCGCATCCCTGCGTCAGCGGCGTAATCCACTTGAGGCTCAGATACTTCACCGTCTCCTTGTTCACGAGCTTCAGCGAGCTGTATCGCTTCCCCGTGAGATCGCCGGAGTAGCTCGTCCACTCCTCGGAGAGCGGCTTCATGATCCGGGCCTGATCGAGACCGCCCGCTTCGGGGGGAGGCGTCCCGCTCTGTACCGTGTCACCACGCCAGTCGGGATCACCAGGACCGAGCGCCGATGGCCCGCTCGGCGCGTAATTCGAGGGCGCCTGTGGCGGCGGATTCTGGGCGAGGAGCAGGACCGGGCCGGCAACGAGCGTCGCAATGACGAGTAGTTTCTTCATGACTCGGCCTCTACTTAATCGTCCACAGGTACGCTGTGATGTCGTGCAACATCTTGTTCTGCATGTCCTCGTGCGCGAGCTTGACGATCGCATCGACATGCCCGGCCTTCGGATCCTTGATCTCCACCTTGGGCACGCCATTGGTGCGCGCCATGCTCCTGCGCGTGCCGTCGGGCAGGATCATCACGACGAGGAAATCGTCCTCGCGTACCAGCGTCCCTTCCAGCTTCGAACCGTCCGCGAGCGTGACCACGGCCGGAACATTGCCACCCCCGCCGCCACGGCCGCCGCGACCGCCGAAAGTGGTCGTCGAACCACTGACCCACCCGTTCTGCAGTGCTCTCGGGTCGGAGAATTTCGAGGCGATGCTCTTCAGGTTGCCGGTCACGGAATGACACGAACCACAGACCGCGTTGAAGGTGGCTTCGCCGGACTTCGGGTCGCCGACGAGGACGTTCAAGGTCACGTTGGTGGGATTGCGCCCTGGTGGGCTGCCCTGGCCGCCCATGGTGGCGTGGACGCTGTGGATGTATCCGGCGATCGCCGCCGTGTCCGCTTCGATCAGCGTGATCGGTTGCGCGTGCTTCGCCACCCGCGCACCAATCAGCTCGCCTTTCTGATCCCGCAGTGCCACGCCCGAGCGCAGCAGGTTCGGGTATTTGCCGTCAGCGGTCCCGCGAAGATCGGAGGCGTGACAGCTCGCACAGTTGGTTTCATACAGCGCCCTCCCTCTGACCACCACGTCGGGCGGAGACGGCGGGCGCGTGAACTGCGTAAAGCCGCCAGCCCGCCCTCCCCCTTGCCGGCCCTGAGGCGGCGCAGCGGGTTGCGCACCCTCTCCGCCGCGGCCTTGCGGCGGCGGTGCCTGGGCGGCGGGCTGCTGACCTCGAGGCGCAGGCGTGCCGCCGGTGTGCCCGGACACGATTCCGGTCATCAGGCCGCAGGCGACAACGGCTGTGGCGATAGCGCGCGTGTGGATGGTCATCGACTACCCTCAGCAATTCGTCCGAATTCCAGGATGGTGGCGACGATAGGCGGACAGCTCCGGCGCTGTCATTGTGACAGCCTGGAAATCTTATGAAATGTTCTGAAATCGATCGACTGACGGCGTATTCCCACGGGTGAACGGCTGGCCGATCAGGAATAGCGCTTCGGATCGATCAGCCGCCTGACCGCGGAGACGCGGTTCGCTGGAACGCCGAGCCTGCCTGCGTGCTCGTAAACGGACGCCTCGTCTGGCGCGAGATAGACGCAGTAGATGCGGTCATCAGTGACGTAGCTGTGAAGCCACTGAATCTGGGGTCCGATGCCTCTCAGGACTTCCAGCGATCGCACGGAGACGTCCCGGATTTGCTCCTCGGTCATCTGTCCGACGCCCGGAATATCGCGCTCAATCACGAATTCAGGCATGGTGTGCCGGGAAGAATACCATGGCCTCCGCGGACGCTGTCCCCGGGGCCGGACCCGCCTTCGCGCTGCGCGCTTCGGCGAGGCAGGCTCCGCTACTCCTGCCGCAGCGCCTGCGACGCCGATCATGGCCGCCATTGAGAGCCCGACAATGCAACACCGACGAATCGCGGCACTCGATGCAGTACCATTGCCGCCTGGCGCGGAGGAAAAGGAATGTCCGGAGCGGGTGCACGTCGTTTCATGTTGGCGGCGGCCGGGACCATGACGCTGGCGCTGATTCTCGGCACCGGCGGATCGGCACAACAGCCGACCCCGCCGCAGGGAGCCCCGGCGCCAGCGGCGCAGCCGCCGAGCGGCCCCCCTCCGAACCCGAATGCGGCGGCCACCGCAGCCGATCACCAGAACATGATGGAGCAGCTCGGGATCACGAAGCTCCGTCCCGGGCCGAGCGGCAACGAGTCGGCGCCCAATCACGCCAACTACGACGAAGCGCTCGCCAATCCCTACCCCAACCTGCCCGACGTCCTGACCCTGAAGAACGGCCGGAAGGTGACGAACGCCGAGACGTGGTGGAAGCAGCGCCGCCCCGAGATCGTAGAGGACTTCGATCGCGAGGTGCTCGGCCGCGTTCCGCGCAACGTCCCGAAAGTCGAGTGGCGCGTCAACCGCAGCGAGAAGTTCGATGTCGGAGGCCGTCCGGTCATTGGCAGAGAGCTGGTTGGCGCGGTGGACAACTCGACGTTCCCGGAGATCACGGTCGAGATTCAGATGACCGTCGTGACTCCCGCCAGCGCCACCAAACCCGTGCCGGTGATGATGATGTTCGGCGGGCGATCCGGGATGCCGCCCGCTCCGGGCGCACCGCCGCCGGCTGCCCGCGGCTTCGGTCCGGGGCGAGGCGGGCCGGGAGCACCAGGTGGTGCGCCGGCGCCACCTGCGGATCCTCCCGCGATCGAGCAGCTGATCGCCGGCGGCTGGGGCTACGCGACGATCATCCCGGGCAGCATCCAGGCCGATAACGGCGCGGGACTGACGAAGGGCATCATCGGCCTGGTCAACAAGGGCCAGCGCCGGCGGCCGGACGATTGGGGATCACTCCGCGCATGGGCCTGGGGGGCGTCGCGCGGCCTCGATTATCTCGAGACCGACAAGACCGTCGACGCGAAGACGGTTGGCATCGAGGGGGTGTCGCGATTCGGCAAGGCTGCGCTCGTCACCATGGCGTACGACCAGCGCTTCGCCGTCGTCCTGATCGGGTCCTCCGGCGAGGGAGGCGCCAAGCTGCATCGCCGCAACTTCGGCGAGGCGGTCGAGAACCTCACCGGCTCCGGCGAATATCACTGGATGGCCGGAAACTTTTTGAAGTACGGCACCGAGGAGTCGAGCTTCGGGCGCAAGACCGCCGGCGACATTCCGGTGGACGCGCACCAGCTGCTGGCGCTCTGCGCTCCCCGGCTCACCTTCGTCAGCTACGGCGTGCCTGAGCGCGGCGACGCGAAGTGGCTCGATCAGCAGGGCAGCTACATGGCCGCAGTCGCGGCCCAGCCGGTGTTCCGGCTGCTCGGCGCGAAGGCGCTGGGTGTCTCCGACGACTACATGAAAGAGAAAATGCCGCCGGTCAACGTCGGGCTGCTCGACGGCCAGCTCGCCTGGCGGCAGCACGACGGCGGCCACACCGACGGCCCCAACTGGAAGTACTTCATCCCATGGGCCGACAAGTTCCTGAAGCAGCCGTCCTCGGTGTCGTCGTCTGTTCGGTAGCGTCCGACTTCAGGCAGAAGATCAAGAGCCTTGGTTGTCTCCTGATCTCCTGTCCTCGTGTTCAACCAATGGACACGTCCGCTGGTGCTCCGCTACCGCAAATGCCGGCTGAAGAAGTCGCGCGCGACAGCGAACACGCCGGCGCGATCCTCCCGCTGCGACTCCGGTCCGCCGCGCGGATGTTCGCGCACCTGCATCCTGAACGGTCCTGCGGTCTCGTCGAGGTCTGTCTTGTTGAAGAACGTATGAGGCAGACCGTCCATCAGCCGGAGTGTCACTTCCTGTCCGGCAGCCTTCAGCGCCTCGTACAGCAGAACGCTCTGACCGTGCGGCACCGAGCTGTCGGCGAGTCCGTGCATGATCAGAAACGGCGGCGCGTCTTTGCCGACGTAGGTCAAGGGGCTGGCGGCGCGCACGCGATCGGTCACCGTCTGCACGCCGGCGCCAAGCAGCCGCGACTCAGGTGAGGCCGGATCGTCGTGTGGGACCGCGCCACGCCCGCCACTCGGAGGACCTCCACCACGCGCGCCACCGACGTTGATGGTGACCAGCGGCGTCTGGAGCGAGGCTCGCTCTTCTCCGGTCTGGGCATCCATGCGATCGAAACGCGTCGGTCCGTACGCGTCGAGCACGCAGCGGACGGCACTCGTGCGATTCAGGTTGTCTGTCCCCTCAAACGTCCCCGGCGGCGCCAGCGCGGCCACCGCGGCGAGGTGACCGCCAGCCGACGTGCCCCAGAGGCAGAGGCGCTCGGGATCGAGCCCGTGCGCCGTGGCGTTCGCCTTCAGCCATCGCACTGCGGTCCGCACATCCTCTACGTTGGCGGGAAACGTCACGGCAGGCGTCAGGCGGTACTCGATCGACGCCATCGCGAACCCGTCCTGCGCGAAGTAGCGCTTGAAGTCCGGACCGGTGGTTCGTGTGCCGCCGGACCACCCTCCTCCGTGCAGGAACACGATCACCGGGACGGGACGACGAATCGGGACAGCGGGCAGATACAGGTCGAGCAGCAGATCCACGCCGTTGCGCGTGGCGTAGGTCAGCGTGCGGACCTCCGCCGGCTCCGCAGTCCGTTGTCCGCGGCCCGCGGTCCGGAAAACCTCGAATTCGACATGGACCGGGCCGCGGACTGCGGACCGCGGACCGCGACTCAGTTCCTGCAGGCCACTGACCGACGCGCCGGCGAGAAACGCCGCCACCGCACCGCACGCCAGTTGCAACCGGAGGTTGAGGCTCAAATGAAATCCTCCGGTCGCGGTTTCAGTGCGAGTGCCCGGCGCAGTTCGGGAGTGATCTCGCGGCTGATCGGGACACCACAGATCGTCTGGGCATGCGCGAGCAGCGCCGCACGATCGGAGAGTGCCGACGCTGCGCCTTTCAGCCAGATCGGATCCTGCGGCGGCAACGGCAGCTTCGCCGGGTGGACGTCGAGCGGGTAGCCATCGGGACCGCGCCCGCTCATTTGCAGTGCCCGGAACATGTCGGCCGCACCGCCGGCAAAGCCGCCGCGGCCGCGGCCCGCGTCGCCCCTGCCGGCCGCAGGTCCTCCCCCACGGCCGTCAGCACCACCACGTCCGCGGCCGCCCATCATCACGAAGAAGCTCTCGAAAATCCCCGGCGTCAGGAACGCGGCAAATCGGTTGTAGTCGTGGTTCAGACGGAAGCCGTGCAGGTTGCGAGGCGGCGCCTGGAAGTAGTCGCCGGTGCGAAGCGGCACCGCCTTGCCGTGCGCCCACCCCAGAGTTTCGCCATCGAGCCCGAAGAAGTTCTCGAAGTGCCGCGCGTGGAAATGTGCACCCACGCCGCCTCCCGCTCCGCCTTCCGTGATGATGAAGAGAAACTGCCCGGTGGTGTTCGCGTTGCGAGCGAGGAACGTGTTGCCGCCGAATCGCTCGCCGCCGCCATCCGCAAGCACGTATGCGCCAGGCGTGACCGGCAGCTGTTTGTTGGTCACACGGACGGGGGCTGCAACCGGCGTCCCCGCAGGCGAGAGCTGAAAATCTCCGGCTGCCGCGGCCCTGGCCAGTGCGCTGTCGGGTATCTGGTGCGGGACGTTCGCGGGCACCTGCGCTCCGGCCTGGCGTTCGCCCATCGCGGTGAAGGCCGCACCGACGCGATGATTCATCGAAAAGAGTGCCAGCTGGGCACCGTCGGACTTCATCGTCCATCCGTGCGCTGTGCCGGGCGGCAGGCTGGCGAAATCCCCGCGCATCATCGTCCAGCGATCGCCGGCCAGCTCGAACTCGATCTCGCCGCGCATCACGAGCACCGCGGCGTGACTGCTCAAGTGGGCATGACGAGGCATGCTCGCGCCGGTGTTGCCGGTGAACGTCGCGAGCTCGTGCACGTCGCCCGTATCCTCGCGCCTTGCGATGCGCTTCATCAGCTGGCTGCCAACCCGGTGATACTCGCCGGCGTCGTTCGGCAGCACATACATCCGCTTCTCGCCTGGAAGCTTCCCCATCACCGGCACCGCCTCCGCGCCGCTGACTTCCACCGGGTTCAGAATCTCGTCAGGAATACCGGCAAGAGGCGCTTGCGCGAGGAGTCCGCGCGACCCGAACACGTTCCAGCCCACGAGACCGCTGCCCGCCGCAATCGCGGCGTAGCCGAGAAACCGCCGCCGATCCCACTCTTCCATGAGCGCCTCCGTGTGCCGGCTGCTTCAATGACCCGCTGCGCGCTCGACTCCGCGTCGAACCTCCGCAAACAGGTCGTCGGGCCGCCAGGAATTGGATGGGAATATTCGCATGATTCGGCTGTCATGACCGATCACGGCCGTCGAAAGCGTATGCGTAACGAGCCCGCCTTCGGCGCGGACGGCCACGCCGAAGAACCTGGCGATGTCTTCGACCTGCTCGAGGGTACCGGTTGCCAGCGTCCATTGCTCGAACCGGTTGGCCCCCTTCAGCACCGATTCACCGTAGCTCCGGAGAACCGCGGGCGTGTCGAAGGCCGGGTCGAGGGTCACTCCCAGCAGGGCGACGCGATCGCCGACACGCTCCTCGCTCGCTCTCCGTCGAACGGCTTCGAGATGCTTGACCATCAGCGGGCAGAAATCCGGGAGTGGACATCGCGTATAGATGAACGAGACGACCAGCACCCGGCCGGCAAAATCGCGGAACCTCAGCGACTTGCCATCCTGGTTCACCAGCGCAAAGTCGGGGACGACGACGCCCGGTGCAGCATGGCTCGAGGACACCGCAGTGTTCCCGGCAGCACTTCCCGCCCCGGTGATCCGCACGTTCTCGACCCAGCTGCGGCTGCCGGTCACGACCAGCGTCGCCGCAATGCGATCCCCCTCGCGAAGGCCAGGTGTTCCGCCGCGGATCTCGAAGGGCATGCTCATCGCGGGCATCAGGCCTTCGACCGGATCGTGCGCGATGATCAGGCGCGAGCCGGGAGCCTCGCGGACTCCAACCGTACCAGTGAGCTCGAACCGACGCTCCGGTTCCGTACGCGCACACCCTGGGAGCGAAGTCAGAACGACCAGCGCGAGCACGAATGGCCTGGTGGGTATCATCGCCGGGCTATTGTGACATCCAGCGACTTCGTCTTACATTGATGGTCTGCCAGTGCCCACACCTCTTTTGCTGACCGGTCTGTCCGAGGACGAGCGGCGTGACCTGCTGGCGGCGGGTCAGCCGCGGCAACTCAAACCGAAAGAAGTTCTCGGCGCACAGGGCGAGCCTGCCGATCATGTGGCGCTCGTCCAGGTCGGCCACCTGAAGCTGGGGCAAGTCAACGCGGAGGGGGCTGAGACGCTCATTCGCTTCATCGGTCCCGGGGATTGTTACGGTGCGATCGCGCTGTCGCCGGGCAAGCGCTATCCCGTATCTGCGGTCGCCGTCGAAGCGTCGCGCGTGCTCGTGTGGCCACGCGCCACGCTCGCAGCGCTGGCCGGGCGCATTCCGCAAATCCGGATCAATCTCTTCGAAGAAGTCACACGCCGGATGAGCGGCGTACTCAGTGCCGTCCAGGATCTGGCCACGGAGCGTGCGCCTCTGCGGATCGCGCGAGCCCTGCGCCGCGTTGCCGAGCATGGCGGAGAACCGTCACCCGGGGGCATCCGCATCGTCCATCCCATTACCCGACAGGAGATCGCCGATCTCACCGGGACCACGCTGTTCACCGTCAGCCGCCTGATGTCCAAGTGGGAGTCGGACGGGCTGCTGCGGACCGGGCGCGGGACCGTGACAATCGTGGACCCTGAAGAGCTCGAGCTGGCGGCGTCGGCGTCCGACGACTAACAGGACTACGTCAAATCCCAAGCTCCACCCTTCGACTCGGCTCAGGGTGCCCCGAGCATTCGTCGAGGGGCAAATCCCAAGCTCCAACGCACTCCCAAACGCCAAATCCCAAGCCAACTCCCAATCCAATTCCCAACCGGTTGGAGGTTTGGGATTTGGGAGTTGGGCGTGCGTTGGGATTTGGAGCTTGGAACTTGGGATTTGACACTCTACAACCTCCGATTCCTCCCTCGCTGGTTGCTCCAGCGCAACGACGTCGAGGAACGGACCCCGTAACCTTGCTGCAAGGTTCTCGTGATGACGTTCTCCCCTGACACCTCGGTCGGCGAACTCGCGGCGAGATTTCCCGCGGCCATCAAGGTCTTTCAGCGGCGGAAGATGGAGTTCTGCTGCGGGGGAACCCGGACACTCTGGCAGGTCTGCCAGGACACGGACACGGACTACGAGACCCTGAGAACCGAGCTCGAGCAGGCCATCAGCGAGGCACCGCCGCGGCTGACCTGGTCGGATCGTCCGCTCGCCGAGCTGACCGCCCACATCGTGGAGGCTTTCCACGATCCCCTCAGGCAGGAGCTCCCACGCCTGCGGCAACTGATCCTGAAGCTCCAGGCCCACGGGGAAACGCATCAGCAACTGCTGACTGCGTTGCACCGGGTGATCAGCCGCTTCGAGTCCTTGCTGCTGGAGCGGATGGCTATCGAAGAAGAGGCCGTCTTCCCGCTGATCGGCGCACTCGACACCGGCCGCCCAGGGCCGGCGCAGCAGTCGTCGCTTGCCGGACATCAAGACGATGCCGACCGGTTCCGCCGGGACGCCCGCTGGACGATGAGGATGCTGCGCGCGATGACCGGCGACTACCTGGCGCCGCCCGACGCTTGCGCGACCTGGCGCGCGCTCTACCGGGCGCTCGAAGAGTTCGAACAGTTGATGCAGTTGCACGTTCACCTGGAAGCCAATGTGTTGTTTGCGCGGGCCGCGTCGGTCGCTGGCGCGCGTTGCGTGGAGAAGAAGAGATGAGTACGAAGAACCGCAGATTCACTCTGGCCGCCGTAGTCCTGGCCCTCGTGGCCGTCGCTGCCGCGCCGTTTGCGACCCGCGCCCGCGGCACCGGGGATCCGGACAAGGTGTGGGGCACACCGCGCGCCGAAATTTTCGATTCGCCGCGTGCCGGTGGACCGCTGGTCGAAGGGGACGCGGTCACGTATCTGCCCTACATCGCCGAGCTGAAGCCCGGTAACCGCACTCACAACGTGCGCCTCGATATCGTCGCGCAGGAAATCGAAATCGCCCCGGATGTGCGCTTCGCGGCCTGGACGTTTGGCGGCAGCGTGCCCGGGCCGGTGATTCACGTGCGCGAAGGGGATCGGATCAACTTCACGCTCAGGAACCGATCGGACGAGCGAGTGTCGGTGACCGAGCCCGACAGGTCATCCGATGCGCCCTTCCTGCTGCAGCTGGCTGCCGCGAACCAGCAGAAAGCCCTGCCGGTCGCCGCGCCGATGCACCACTCGATCGACTTCCATGCCGCGACCGTGGCTGCCGACGACAAGTGGCGGATGATCCTGCCCGGCCAGAGCATCAAGTTCGAGTTCGTCGCGAACTACCCGGGCGTCTATATGTATCACTGCGGCGTGCCGCCGGTACTCCAGCACGTAGCGATGGGACAGTACGGGATCGTGATCGTCTCGCCGCGGGAGGGCTACGACACCGACGAGGAAGCCGTGAACCAGTATGCGGTCGTGCAGTCGGAGTTCTACCTGAAGCCTGGCGGACCCAATGGTCTCTACGAGCTCGACTACGACGCGGCCCTCCGCAAACAGCCGTCGCACGTCGTGTTCAACGGCCACGTCAAGGCCCTCACCGATCATCCGCTCATCGCGAAGGTCGGCGAGCGCGTGCGCCTCTACTTCCACAACGTCGGCCCGAACGATCAATCCAGCACACACGTCATCGGCGCGATCTTCGACCGTGTCTGGTACGAGGGGAATCCAAAGAACGAGTGGCGGGGCATGCAGACCGCACTCATCGGGTCGAGCAACGGCGCCGTCCTCGAGTTCGTCGTCCCTGAAGAGGGCCGCTATGTCCTCGTCGACCACGAGTTCGCCGACGCCTCGAAAGGCGCGATCGGACAGATCGTCGCGACCTCACGGCGCGGCACCCTGACCCTGCCGAGCGAGCCGATGCAGCACTGATCGGACCGCAATCAACACTGTCGAGAAACCGGAAACCAAGGAGAGGTTCACACACATGGTCATCACCGAACACACCACCGTTGGCGAAATCGCGGCTGCGATCCCGTCGAGCGTCCGCGTATTCCAACGTCGCAATATCGATTTCTGCTGCGGCGGCCGGACTCCCCTGGGCGTCGCCTGCCGCGAGCGCGGCGTCTCCTTTGCGGAGGTCGCCGGGGCCGTGGAGGAAGCCTCGGCGCCAGCCAGTCCGGACGATCACGACTGGTCCCGCGAGCCACTGCGCCTGCTCATCGACCACATCGTTGACACCTACCACAAACCGCTGCGTGACGAGCTGCCCAGGCTCGAAGCGATGGCGACCAAGGTCGCGGGCGTTCACGGCGCAAAGGCGCCGCACCTGTCGCGCGTCAAGGCATTGGTTTCAGCCCTGTCCGGCGATCTGACGCTGCACATGCAGAAAGAAGAGCGGATGCTGTTTCCCGCGATCCGGGCGATCGAGGACGACCCGCAGCTGGTGATTCCGATCAACGCCCCGATCAACGTGATGGAACAGGAACACGACGGGGCGGGAGAGATGCTGTCCGAGCTGCGGGCCATCACCGGCGGGTACGTCGCACCGCCGTGGGCGTGCGGGACGTTCCGGGCGCTCTATCAGGGCCTCGCGGAGCTCGAATCGGACATGCACGTTCACGTGCACCTCGAGAACAACGTGCTCTTCCCGCGCGCGATGGACCTCAGTCGTGGCGGCGCGCAGGGGTGACATCAATGCCGGTGATTCCCTGGCGGCCACGATCCCCGGAGCGTGTGTGCTGGGGCTGCGACAAGTACTGTCCTGCTGACGACCTGGCGTGCGGGAACGGAACGATCCGCACGCCGCACCCCTGCGAACTGTTCGGCGATGACTGGCTCGAGTGGTCGGTGTCGCGGAAGAAAGATGAAGGCGCCCTACCGCCCGCGTCTGACGAACAGATCCCGATAGCGCGACGGCTGCGACCGTAGATACTGATCCGGCGCAACCGCGGTCGCCCCGAGATGCGCGGCGGCATGCCATGGCCAGCGCGGGTTGTAGAGAATGGCGCGCGCGAGCGCGATCAGATCGGCATCGCCTGTGCCGACAATGGCTTCGGCCTGTTCGAACTCGGTGATCAAGCCAACCGCGACCACCGGCATGCGAGTCGCGGCTTTCACCCCGCGTGCGAGCGGCACCTGATAGCCCGGACCAATCGGAATGCGTTGCGCAGGGGTCAGGCCGCCGCTCGAGACGTGCACCGCGCTGCAGCCTCGAGCCTCGAGCGCTCGCGCAAACGCTATGGTTTGCTCGGCGTCCCACCCGCCCTCGGCCCAGTCGGTTCCCGACACGCGCATCGAGACCGGACGCTCCTTCGGAAACGCGGCACGCACCGCGTCGAACACCTCGAGCGGAAACCGCATCCTGTTCTCGAGGCTGCCACCGTACTCATCCTGACGCTGATTCGACAGCGGCGAGAGGAATTCGTGCAGCAGGTAGCCGTGCGCGCCATGAATCTGCACCGCGTCGAGGCCGAGGCGTGCGGCGCGCGTTGCCGATTGTGCAAATGCCTCGCGGATCCGGTCGAGGCCTGGCCGGTCCAGCGCTGCCGGCGGACGATCGCCTGGCGCAAACGGCAGCGCGGACGGCGCGACGGTGGGCCAGCCTCCGGGCTCCTCCAGCGGAACCTGACCGCCGCCCTCCCAGGGCACCCGCGTGGACGCCTTGCGGCCAGCGTGCGCCAGCTGAATCGCGATCGGCATGTCGGACCAGCGCCGGACGCTGTCGAGCACGCGCCCGAGCGCCTGTTCCGTTTCGTCAGACCAGAGTCCCAGGTCGCGCGCCGAGATCCGTCCTTCCGGCATGACGGCGGTGGCTTCGATCGTCAGCAGCGCCGCGCCCGAGAGCGCGAGATGACCCAGGTGGATCAGATGCCAATCGGTTGCACAACCGTCTTCGGCAGAGTACTGGCACATCGGCGCAATGACGATCCGGTTGCGCAGTTCGAGCGTGCCGACGCGAAACGGGGTGAAAAGCGTTGGTTGAGCCATGTTCGTCACACCTATCGTCCATTTTCTCGTAACCCGGCGCGGCCTCTACCGTTCAGCCCCGGCTCTGCCGGACAGCAGCTACGTGCCTGCCCGCCTCGCCGTAGCGCGGAGCGCGAAGGCGGAGCCTGCCTCGCCGTAGCGCGGAGCGCGAAGGCGGGCCAGAATCACGAGATGTCGATCGGGCGCCGGTCCGTTCGACCTGTCAGTAGACGCCGGTCTTGAAACTGGCACGAGCAGGAGGGAAGAACGAACATGCGTGTGATCGTGATGGTCAAGGCAACGAGGGAATCCGAAGCTGGAACGATGCCCGACGAGAAGCTGCTGACGGAAATGGGCAAGTACAACGAAGAGCTGGTCAAAGCCGGGATCATGGTCGCGGGCGAAGGGCTGCACCCGTCCTCGAAGGGCAAGCGCGTGCGATTCGCGGGCACCAGGCGGACCGTCATCGACGGCCCGTTCGCCGAGACCAAGGAGCTGCTCGCCGGTTATTGGCTTTGGAACGTCAAGTCGATGGATGAAGCGGTCGAATGGTTGAAGCGATGTCCGAACCCGCACAACGAGGAGAGCGAAATCGAGATTCGGCCCGTGTTCGAGGCCGAGGACTTCGGCGCGGAATTCACGCCCGAGCTCCGCGCGCAGGACGAGCGGCTCCGCACCGAGATCGCCCGCCAGCAGAAGTGAGGCCGTCCACGGAGCGGCGCCACAGTGGCGCCGCCCCGCCGGATGGCTATCACGGTGCGTGACTACTCGCCGCCTCGTCCGCGGCCCGGCGCGGCCGCTCCATCGTCCCCACCCTGACCGCGCCGGCCGCGGCCGCCCCCGCGGGCGGGCGCGGTGCCATTCACGAGCGTGTCCACCGGATAGTGCCCGGCCCAGGCGATGGCGCGAAGCAGCATCCCCTCGATCAGCGGATTCTTGAAGTTCGTGTAGGTGTGCCCCTGCATCCAGACGAACGCGCGGAACGGCTGGCCGCCGAAGATCGTTCGCTCGTACGTCCACATCTGCGGCACGACTTCACCCCCCGCGGGCATCGGCGCAGTGGCCAGCACCTTGACCTCCGGCGATTTCGCCCAGGTGATCTTGAAGAACGCCTCGTCGGTGATTTCGAAATCCGAGATGCCCTTCATGATCGGCGACGCCTTGTCGACGACGGTGTACTTGATGGCGCCGGACGAGAAGTTGCGCTCGCCATGCAGCTTGGAGCCCCCGACGATCGTCGAGTAATACTGCGGGTCGTCGCCGCAAAGCGTGTCGTGAATGCTGATCAGCCCGCCGCCACGCTTGAGGTAGTCCTCCATCACCTGCCGCTCCGACGCGGTCATGTAGCCGGCGTCCCCCTTGTACATGACCATCACGTCGGTGGTGGCAAGCTCCTGAGCCGAGGGAAAGTGAAACGAGCCGTCCACCAGCGCGCCCTTGTCGGTGAGGAGCTTGCTCCAGTCGGCAATGAACTGCGGATAGTCGTGTGCGCCTTCGCCATGGGACTTCAGGCCGGCGCGGATGTAGACATGGATGGGACGGGTGTCCCCGGCCTGCACTGTGGGCGCCGCGGAAGGCACCGGCGGTTGCTGTCCCTCGACTTCGCTCGGGACACCCGTGCTGGCACTGACGGCAGCGGCCATCATCACGACCCTGATCGTTCGAGCCATCATCCTTGCTCCTCTAGAGGCCTTGACCGACTCGATCCTGAGCTTTGAGTCAAGTTTTCGGTCAAGGCCGTCCGCGCGTCAGCGCGGCGTTATCAAAAAATGCAACCTGGCGAGGCGGAGCCTCGAGCGTCTGAGACGCAGCCTCGCTAGTTGGTTGCCTTCGGCCGCGGACGGTACCACGCCGGACTCCTGCATGCAAGATACAAAGACGACGCGGGCTGGCCGGCGTTACACCTGACCACTGCCGCGTCGAATATCCGCGATGATCTCGCGCATTTCGAGCGTATCTCGCTGGCGGCCTACGGGCGAACGTCGAGACTGCCGGACCGTCGGTCTGCCCTCCGACTCCACATTTCTGCATGCATAACGAACGGCGTTCTGCGCGCCGCCGGTTGAACGTGTGCGCAATCGACACAAGGGCCGAAACCACTCGTTCGGAGCCGGGCCCCGAGTCCCGCCTGCCCGCCGTTGCGCGCAGCGCGAAGGCGGGAGTCCCGACGACGACAAGAGAGTAATGAGTCCCCCCAGGGCATCGCGCGCTCCCACCGCATGTCGCAGTCGTCCTCTCTCAGAGACAAGCGTCCTCGGACGGGCACGTTTCACGGTCACCACCAGACTGGCAGCCCGAGTTCGACGTCTCAACTGAGCCCGTTCCCTCGGGTGCACCGCGGAATATTTTTTGCTCATCGCCGCGTATCTCTGTTCGTTCTTGTGTGTCTAAGCGTTAGTACAGATTGCGGCGACACACCACCGGAGAAACGGGTCCATCGTTCCCATCGGGGGTCTCGAACGCTTCAAGGCTGAGTTGGCTGCCGCAGTCGGCTTTTTCGCCTTGACGTGCGAGACGAATCGCAATGGCCGACCACTCAAGTCACCCTGGGGCCCCGGTGCAGATGGTGCGCGCGATCGTCGCTGCTGCACTGCAGATCGCTTTGGCCGTCCCCGGCGCCGCACAAAGCTCGCGACCAACTCCCCAGGAAGGCAGCCCCGGCGCACCGGCTGCCGACGAGCGCAAGTGGTTCGTGATGGACGATCGGCCGTCGCTACGCCTCGGCGACGCACTTCGCCTCGACCTGACCAGCAAGATCGGTCTGACCGTCCGCACCTCTCCGAACCTGGATCCCGATACGGAGTTCGAGCAGAGCCGGATTGGCGTCGACGGACGGCTCTTCGACGTCATCGGGTTCCAGATCGAGCGTGAGGTGGGAGACGACGAACAGCCCTGGCGAGACGTGTTCGTGGAGGTCCGGAAGTGGCGGGCGATGCGGGTTCGGGCGGGACGCTTCAAGATGCCATTCGGGCAGGAACGCCTGACGTCGATCAGCGACATCGACTTCGTGCATCGATCGATACCAACCGAGGCCCTGACCCCGGGGCGCGACACCGGCGTCGAACTGAACGGCCGGATCCTCGGGCGCACGCTCAGCTATCAGGCCGGAGTGTTTCAGCACGACGGCGACGTCTCCCGCGGCGGCACCGACGCACCCGCTGGCCGGACCGTGGCCGGACGCGTCGTGGGGGCACCGTTCGCGTGGACATCGTCGCGCGCGCTGCAGCGGGTCGAAGCCGGCATCTCGATGACCATCGGCGACGTCCCTGAGGGACTGAACGGTCTGCGGGCGCGCACCTCGAACGAATACGAAGCCGTGGCGCCCGTCTATGTCTTCGGCACTCGCGTCCGGTTCGGCTTGGACGCAGCGTTCGCGCAGGGACCGCTGTCCATCAAGGGCGAGTACCTGGAGGCCCGCGACGATCGTACGCGTCAGGGGCTTGGCGACGAGGATCTCTCCGATGTCGTCGCACGCGGCTGGTACGTGAGCGCCACGTCGTTCGTGGTCGGACGGCTCAAGTCCAATGGGACCGCGCCGCGGGTGCCGCTCGGGAGCGGAGGCATCGGCGCCATCCAGGTCGCGGCCCGCGTCGAGTCGCTCGCATTCGGCAGCAGCACGACGGGAGTGGATCCGCTGCCAACCCCGCGTGCGCCGAACGTTCGGCCCAATGACATTCACGCGGTGACGCTCGGAGTGAATTGGTTTCCAATGCGCTTCATCAAGCTGCAGGGGAACATCATTCGCGAACACGTGCAGGATCCGGAGCGTCGTCCTGATCCGGCACGGCCGTGGGGCACGACCGGGCTGTTCCGCGTGCAATTCGCGCTGTAGTGTCGTCCACGAAGAGGCCAGGTATGAGACCCCTCAACCCAACGCTTTCAGGATTCGCAGCCGCTGTCGCTGTCGTGGTCGCGCTCTCGTCGCTGCACGCGCAGTCCTCGCCTCCGCCGCCGCTCACGCCCGACGATCTGTTCGATCAGAACACGGTGGAGGACATCCAGCTGACCGTGAACACCCGCGACTGGATCGAGTTGAAGGAGCGCTACCGCGAGAACGTGTACTACCAGGCCGACCTCCGATGGCGGGGAGAAGTCGTCCGGAACGCCGGCATTCGCTCGCGTGGACGAGGCAGCCGCAGCGAGACGAAACCGGGACTGAGGGTTGACTTCAATCGCTATGTGTCCGGGCAGCAGTTCCTGGGACTGAAATCGATCGTCCTCGACAACCTGACGCAGGACCCGTCCATGCTGAAAGAGCGCGTCGTGATGCGCTTCTTCACGGAGATGGGCATGCCGGCGCCGCGCGTGGCCCACGTCCGCCTGGTCGTGAACGGCACGTTCGCCGGGCTGTACACCGTCGTCGAATCGATTGACAAGGACTTCCTCAAGCGGACCCTCAACGAAAACGATGGGTACCTCTACGAGTTCACGCATACCGACCCGTACGGATTCGAGTACCTGGGGTCGGAGCTCGAAAAGTACGCGGAGTTCTTCGAGCCGAAGACGCACGAACACGAGTCGATGTTCTCGCTCTACTACCCGATCAAAGAGCTGGCGTGGTCGGTGAGCGAATCGCCCGACAGCATGTTCGTGTCGTCGGTGAACCAGTACCTCGACCTGCGGACACTCTTTACGTACGCGGCGGTCGAGAACTTCGTCGCGGACCGCGACGGCCTGTTCGGCGACTGGGGGATGAACAACTTCTATCTCTATCGCTTCGAAGGCAAGAACGTCTCGCAGCTCCTGCCCTGGGACAAGGACAGCAGTTTCTGGGCGGTGGACTACGGCATCTGGACGAACATGGACGCCAACGCGCTCGCACGGCGGGCGCTCAAGGAACCGCCGCTGCAGCGGGTGTATCTGGAGGCGCTGCGCCGCTCCGCTGAACTGGCACTTCGCGTTCCCGCGCCTGATCCCGGTCTCACCCGGCGGAGATCCCTGGATGACCCGCCGAAGCCAGGCTGGCTCGAGCGCGAGGTCAGCTTCATCTACTCCCAGATCCGCGAGATCGCCCACGCAGACGAAGCGAAACCGTTCTCGACCGAACGGTTCGAAGACGAGATGGGAAAGGTCCTGGAATTCTCACGCGCTCGGCCGCGATACGTGCTTCACGAGACCGAACAGCGCTGAGCATCCTCGTCCGGGGGGCTTCACCCCCCGGAGCCCCCCGCTCCGCTTCGGTGGGCGCGCCTTCGGCGCGCCTGGTCCGTTAGCGGGCCGTCTCCGTGACACCGGGACCACCGTGGCAGGGAGCGGTGCCGAAATCCGAGAACGACTTGCCGGGAATCGCCATGAACTGCCACTCGTAGCTTTGCGCCTTCAGCGTCAGCTTCAGCACGCCGTGCGTGCTGCTGATCACTTCGCTGTTCGGCTTGATGGCTTTCGGCGCATACAAGTGGGCGCCTCCCGTTCCCGCAACGAACTCTCGAAGCCCGCGTCGCGCATCCGCCCGGCCGGCGGCGTCCTGCGGCGCAAATCGCTCATAGAGATGGTCGTGTCCGGTGACCACGACGTCGGCGCCCGCCTGCTGCAGGATGGTCCAGATGTCCCGCATCACCGCGTTGTCGCCGTTGGGCCCGGAGCTGAACAGGGGATGGTGCCAGTACGCCAGCGTGCACGGCGCCGGATTGGATGCCAGCGTCGCCCGGACCCACGCCCCCTGAGGTGAGTCCGCGGCCGCTGGAACGTTGCTGTTCAGCGAGAGGACCAGCCACGCACCCGCGCGATAGCTGTAGTAGCCGAGGCCGCTCGGGCCGGCATTCGCGCCGAAGTACGCGTAGTACGGTGCGGCCCCTTGTGTCTCGTAGTCGTGGTTGCCGGGAGCGGGACGGGTCCGACCTTTGACGCGTCCCCAGGTCGGCTCATAGCAGGCCGCGAAGTCACTGGCCGATCCCGCAGGGTACGCGAGATCCCCGAGGGCCATGACCGTTCCCGGGATGCCCTCGAGCAACCTCGCCGTCATTTCAACTTCTGGTACTCCGCACATGGCGACATCGCCTGCGCCAACGAGCACGGCATCCGGCACGATCGCGGGCGGCGCCGGGGATCCGGGCGAACTCGGCTGCTCCGCGACAGGCGGCGTGGGCCGGAGCGGGCCATCATTGGCACCGCATCCGATCGCGAGCAGCGCGAGGACAGCTGTGGGAAGCGGATTGCGCAGGAATCGCGCGACGCGCCAGAAGTGGAAACTCGCCACCCGGTAAACGGACACACGTGTCCCACGAACTGGCAAAGGCAATCCCATCCCCCATCCACCGTCCTCCGACGGCGCAAACGTGCAAAAAGCAGCCCTCGCCATCGGCGCAGCCGACTGCGTCATGGCAGAGGTGTCTGAGCTGTCTGAGCTGTCTGAGCTGTCTCAGCTGTCTGGTGGTTCGCGACAGTCAGATGCGCCCGCGAATGCCGCAAAATTCCGCGGGCGTGCGTTGTTGATTGGGTTAGAGCGGAATTATACCCAAGGCTGAGCTCGATGGGAAGCGATCAGCCGTCAAAAAAGAACTTTCTGACGGCTGATCGCGAATAGCGGATGGCGGATCTGAATCAGAACGAGAAACGCAGCTGCGCCTGGATCGTCCTGAGCGCTTGCGCGCCGGTCACCGCGCCAAACCCGGCACTCGTCGTCTTCAACCGGGTCGGATCGACAGTCCCATCCGGCAGGAACTGTGAGTTCCTGATCGTCTGGTTGGTCGGGCTGACAAGCTGCAGCTGCGTCTGCCGGGCGTTGTAGACGACCACGTTGAACGCGTTGTACATCTCGATCCGGATCTGCGCCGTCCGCGTGCCGCCCAGTTTGAACATCCGGGCGATCGCGAGATCGGTCGTCTTGTCCGGACAGCCAACCATGTAGTTGCGGCCGGACTCGAGGCCGAGACTGCCCGGCATCGGTCCCGAGAAGGCGACCGTGTTGAACTGACGGAACCGATCGCCGCTGCAGCCGCTGCCGGAATCGCCGGCGATCACCACACGAGCGGCATAGTCCGGCGACCCCGTCAGGTTCACGTTCGCGCCGTTGTTCTGGTACAGGTACGTGATGTCGTACCTGGCGCCCGAGCCGCCAGTGAAGATCCCGGACAGCTGCCAGTCGTTCACGATCGCCGCGGCGACGCGCCTGGACCCGGTCGTCTGCCAGTCCGGCAGATCCCAGATGAAGTTGGCCTTGACGATGTGCCGCTGCAGCCCCTGGTTCTTCATCAGATCGTTGAAGACGGCCTGATCCTCGCGAATGGAGAACGATCCGTCCGCGCTGTGCTGCAGGCGCAGCGGCACGCCGGTCGTGCCCGTGTCGCTGAGACTGAGCGTGTAGTTGCCTCCGAACGACACGCCGTTCCGGAAACGCCGCGTCGCCGAGAACTGCATCGAGTGATACGTGCGATCGAACGCCTGCCACTGTTGATCGATGTTGGCATAGCCACGAATGGGCCGCAGGAGCTCCTGGACGTAGGCGCCGGAGCCGGCCACCGCGGTGACGGCGGCACTGCGGGTCGGATCCTGGTTCTGCGGCAGGAACGCTGCACCGAAGTCGATCGCGTTGATGTTCACCGCCGTGAGCGATTGGAACGCGTTCAGCACGTGGAAGGAGTGCTGCCCGACGTAGGCGACGTCGAGCGACGATGACCACGGCAGGGCCATCTGAATGCCCGTGTTCCACTGCCACGACGATGGCAGGTTCGGATTGTCGTAGCGATAATTGATGATCGTCGGCACGCCGGAACTGGCGGCCACCGAGCCGGTGCCGAGCGTCTGCAGGAAGCCGTTGCGTACGGTCTGGTTGGTCGAGGTCGGCGGATTCTGTGACTGGTAGTAGATGGAATCGCCGTCCGGCCGGTCGTAGAAGAGTCCCACACCGCCGCGGACGACGACGGCCTGGCGGCCGGTGACGTCGTAGGCTGCGCCGAAGCGCGGCGCGACCGCCAGCGCGGGCCACTCATAGTTGTACTTGGAGATGCCATCACCCGCGCGAACGATCCCGTTGGTGGCATTGCCCGTCCCCGGTACGATCTGGCCGATGAGGGCGGCCGTGCCCGCTCCCATGAGCGCGCCGGTCAGCGGATTCATCGCCTGACGCGTCGTCTCGCACGGAAACACGTTGCCCGGGCATCCCGGGACGTACTGCGCCGGCGCCGAGGCGCGATTGTAGCGATCGAGGAAGAAGTTCGACGCCTGGCCGTTTGCGTCGTACTGCGGCTGCTGATGCGTGAACCGCAGGCCGTAGTCGAGCGTCAGCCGCCCGTTCACTTTCCAGTTGTCCTGCGCGTAGGCTTCGATCTGGTTGTAGACGAACTTGCCCTCGACGAACGAGGACTGCTGCGTGTAGGCGGTATAGGCGCCAATCGCCGCGTTGGCAAAGCCGAAGCCGGTGTCGAGCGGGTTGTTGGTGTCGTTGGCGAAGCTCAGATCCCCCTGGAACGGCAGCGCGTTCCGCTGGTTCAGGTTCTGCTGCTTCAGGCTGTGGTTGCTGTAGAACCCAACCTTCATGTTGTGCCGGCCAAGGATCTTCGTGAGGCTGACCGACACATCCTGGGTCGGGTTGGTGTTGAGAAACGCCGGGTAGGCCAGGTTCGGCGGCGCCGTCCCGATGCGGCTGCCCCACTGAAACGTCGGCGCCAGCTGGGCGCGGCCGTTGTCGAAGAACGGCGGCGCGACGTCTTCCATCACCCGCTGGTTGTACGAACCGTCGGGAAGGATGTTGGCGTCGGCGAACAGCGTCGGCAGGCCCTGCAGGCCGGTGTTGAAGCGGTTGGTGAAGTCGCTGTTCGCGATCTGCCCGAGCCGGCGGTTGGAGTACCCGTAGGTGCCCTCGAGAAAGGTCGACGAGTTGATGGTGTAGTTCACCGTGGTCGCAAAAGCATGGACCCACGGATACGCGTTGTAGGTGTCGTTGAAATCGGGAAGCGTTCCCGGCGTGGTCCCCTTGAACCCGCGCTGACCGGTGTATTTCGCCGTGAATCTGAGCGCTGACGACAGCTGATAGTCCACGCGGAAGGCGGGCTGCTGGCTGAGCGTCTTGAAGGTCGGCGACAGGAACTCCAGGTTGTAGGACGTGCCGGGCGCCTGGGTCATGTTTGGCAGCGGATAGAGCTTCAGGATATTCAGGCCGGTCTGATAGAGCCGTTCCTGGGGAATGCGGTTGCCGGCAAATGTCCCGCCGCCGACTGCGTCGCGGAGCGCCGGAATTGCCGCACCGTTGTTGTCGAGCGACGCCGAGAAGTCCCCGCTGCGCTCCGCCTGCGTCGGCACGCGGAACTGCCGCAGCGTGTTCGCGGCGTTGCGCGGCCGGTACTCGTGCGCGTAGAAGAAGAACAGCTTGTTGCTGCCACCGGGCTTGCCGACAGGCCCGCCGAACGTGTAGCCCCAATCGGATTGCTTGTCGACGGCCTTGGGCGTGCCGTTGATCTTGTTCACCCAGCTGTTCGAGTTCCAGTCGGAGTTCCGCATGACGTCGTAGGCGGAGCCGCGGAACTGGTTCGACCCGCTCTTGGTGACCGCGGTGATCTGCAGGCCGCTCGATCGGCCGTATTCCGCCTGGTAGCCCGCCGTCAGCACCTTCACTTCGGCGATCGCTTCAGGGTTCATCTGGAGCAACTGGCCGTTGTTGCCGGTGTCCATCGTGGACACGCCGTCCATCATGATGTTGTTCTGGCCGCCCCCGCCGAGCCGCGTCGTTGTGCCGACGACCCCGGGGGTGAGCGAGGTGAGCGTCGCAAAGTTGCGGCCGGTGCCGATCGGGAGGTTCTCCACTTCCGCCGTGGTCACGCGAAACGATCGTTCGCCGCTCTGCGACTGAATCAGCGGCGCTTCCGACTTGACGGTGACGGTTTCAGAGGTGCCGCCCACCGCGAGCGTCAGGGCCCCCACGCTGATGCGGTCGCCGCCGCTGACGGCCACGCCGGGACGAAGCGTCGAGGAGAATCCCGGCATCGAGATCTCGACGGTGTAGGTGTCGGGAGTCACGTTCGGGACGACGAAGTCGCCGGTGGCATTGGTCACGACCGGCGCCATTCGCGTGCCGCGGGCTTCGCTGATCAGCGTGACGGACGCACCCGGGACCGCGAGGCCCTGATCGTCCTTGACCGAACCGGCCACCGTGCCGGTGGTGATTTGTGCGGAGACCGGACGGACGGCGAGTGCGCCGAGCACCAGAGCCGTGACGACCGCGCGCGCGTAAACACTCCACTTCATGTTGCTCTCCTGACTGGTCCGGGCGGGAACACTCACAGCTTCGGTGAGCCACGACGGGGCTGACACTCCTCCCTGTTCAGTTGACGGATTACACGAGTGTTCAAATGACGCGGCGCGGACAGTAGCACGCTGCGTTTTTGCATGCAAGATCGAAATGTGGAAGCCCTTCCACTCGAAGGCGCGGCAGCGCCGCTGCCGTGGCGGACACAAAGATCGACTCGATATTTATTGGATACCGTTGCCAGGCGCCGCGGAGCCGCCAGCAAGGTGCAGGTCAGGGAAGGGAGCGCGCATCAGCCGCATTCTGCATGCACACGCTGAACTGAGCCGGCGGATGTGACACCTGGATTGAACGGCCGTGACATTCGCCCAACCGGCACGGCTGCATCGGAGATGGTTCACCTGGGCAAGAGCGCGCGCCAGTCGAGAACCACCCGGGGCGGATCGTCGAGAGCCAACGGCATCAGGAACCGCTGCCCATCCGCGCTGACGACAAACGGGTGACTGCAACAGTACCGGAGTGGTGTCGCGAACAGTTTTTGCGCAACCTGCGCAACCCCTGTCTTGCCGTCGAAACCGGCCGCCATCATTGATCCGTCGGGCGCAAGGAAGAACAACTCCTTGCCATCGCGCCGCCAGTCGGGATACATGCCGCCGTCGCGCGAAACTCTGACGGCCGGTTCCCTGGCCGGAAACGGCCGGACGTACACTTCATCGCGGCCGGACTTGTTCGACATATGCGCAATCCAGCGACTATCGGGCGACACGGTGCCGTTAGTCTCGCGATACCTGGTGTCCAGAAACTTTTTCGGCTTGCGATCTCCGGACATCGCGATCGTCCACAGGTCAGCGTTTTCAGCGCTATCGCTCTCGTAGACGATGATGTCGCCGCGTGACCAGTGAACTCCTTTGACGCCGAGGCTGGCCTCCGGCGGTACCACGACCTCGGTCCCGCCCCCACCATCCGCGGGAAGCGTGGACAACCCGAACCGGCCGGGCGTCATAGTCGGGTTCTCGTTGAACGCGATTCGCGTGCCGTCCGGCGACCATGCGGGATCGAACTGCCATGCGGGATAGTCGTCGGTCAGGCGGGTGGCGTCGCCGGTCGAAAGCTCGATCGTCCAGATGTCGAATTCCGCGCGACCCGCCTCTTCTGTCATGCGCGCCACTGCCAGCCGCCGGTCGTCAAGGCTCAGATCGAGGTTGTAGTAAGCACCAACGTCGCCGACGGTGGCACGCGGAGAGCCATTGCGGTCGATCCAGGTCAGCTGCATTCTGGATCGCGCCCTCTCCCGGTACACGAGCGGCCCGGCCGGTGAGACGGCGAACATGCCACGTTCATTGTGAGGTTCGATGCCCGTGCGCCGGCCCAGATCGATCGGCTCGCCGAGAACCTTCCTGTTGATCGGGTCGAAGCGCTGCGCCATGAGATTGCCGCCGCGGACGAAAAACAGATAGCCATCCGCGTAGACGGCGTGGGATTCGAACGGCCCGATGATGTCGGCAGGGGTGGTGGACGTGAGCGATCCGGCTCGCAGCTCGAACGCCGTATCGCCGGCAAGGTACAGGAAGTGATGCCCGTCGTCGAGAAACCACGGCCACCGATCCCCGCGACGAACGCTCTTGGGAACGGTCACGCGCGTCGGCGTCCCGCCTATAGCGCTAACTCTATAGAGCGCGCCGTCAGTGAGCGGCCCGAACACGATCACACCACCGCGACTCCAGGTTCCACTAAGGGGGGATTGCTCAGCCGTGAGTGGGGCTGCCGGCGACACCGTGAACGGCGATCCGCCGCTGAGGGGAACTGTCTTCAGACTGCTTTCTTGAAAGTACCCGATGGTGCTGCTGTCTGGACTCCAGAATGGAGCGCGCGCGTCGCGCGTATCCGCAAGCTCCTGTGGCTCGAATGCGCTCAGCGAACGGACCCACAACGACGAGCCGACCTTCGTTTTCGACGTGGCCACGAACGCGATGTGACGGCCGTCCGGTGAGACTGCGACCTGTAGGCCGGTCAAGCGAGAATTGTCAGGAGCATTGAGAGCCGTCTCTACGAGTTCGGGCGCCACCGGCCGCACTGCGCGATTCCATAACCCGACCCAAGCCGTGCCCGCGACCCCCGCCGCGAGGATCCAGGGGAGCGATCTCCGAGCCGTCGGCCCGAATCGTCCCGGGGCGTCTACTCCGGGGCCCGGGGACATCGGCAATTCGTCAATCTCGATCAGCGCGTCCGCGATGTCGCGGAGCCGTCGTCGCGGGTCCTTGCGCAGACACCGTTGCAGCAGTGTGCGAACGGCGGCAGGCGTCGCAGCGGGCAGCTGCGTCCAGTGCGGCTCGCGTTCCAGAACGTTGACGAAAGTGTCGGACATCGTCGCACCGTCGAACGCGCGACGTCCTGACAGCATCTCGAACAGTACGCACCCGAACGCCCAGATGTCCGTGCGCTTGTCGACGGTCAAGCCGCGCGCCTGCTCGGGGCTCATGTAGGCCGGCGTGCCGAGAATGCGGCCATCGGCGGTAGCGGCGAACGAATCTGATGCGGGCGCCGTCGGCCCCGCGGCGAGGCCGACCGCCATCGGCTTGGCGAGGCCGAAGTCGAGCACCTTGGCGCGCCCGTCGGTGGACAGACCGTCGCGAGCACCTTGCAACACGATGTTGGCAGGCTTCAGATCGCGATGGACGATCCCCTTCTCGTGCGCCGCGTCGAGGGCCTCGGCGATCTGGCGCGCAATGGCGAGGGCTCCGGCACGGGGTAATGGGCCCTGCTCGAGGCGATCGGCGAGCGTCTGGCCTTCGACCAGTTCGAGCACGAGCGCGATGACACCATCCGCTTCTTCCAGGCCATAGATCGCGCCGATGTGCGGATGATTGAGCGTGGCGAGCGTCCGCGCTTCCCGCGCGAATCGCGCCCGGCGTTCGGAGTCGGCAGTGAAATGCGCCGGAAGGATCTTGATGGCGACGTCGCGCCCGAGCTTGCTGTCGCGCGCGCGGTAGACCTCGCCCATGCCGCCGGCGCCGAGCGGGGCCACGATCGTGTAAGGGCCGATCGTCCGATTCAGCATCGAAGTCGCACCCGCGGCAACGGCGGCGACTGCAACCGCGGGACGCTCGAGAAGTCGGGCCGATGCCGGCTCGAACGCGAGCAGCGACGCCACTTCCTCCCGCAGCACCTCGTCTCCCTTGCACGCCTCGATAAGGAACGACGGACGCTCCTCCGGCGCCCGGGCCAGCGCGCGGTGATACAGGTCCGAAATCAGATCCCGACGGTCGCTCGTCATGGAGGGCTGTCGGGGGTAAGGCGTAAACGCGCGCGTCCTGCTGTCATGCGTTCCGCGCCCCCGCCCGCGAGAGCTCGCGCATCAGCCAGCCCTTGGCGAATTTCCAGTCCCGCATCACGGTTTCAGGCGAAATACCCAGGACTTCGGCCGTCTCATCGACGCTCAAGCCGCCGAAGAACCGCAGTTCGACCACCTGGGCCTTCCGCTCGTACTCCTTCGCGAACGCCGCCAGCGCCTCGTCTATCGCAATCAGATCCTCCGGAGTCTCCCCGGCGACAGGCAGGTCCTGATCGAACGTGATGCGCTGCATCGCGCCGCCCCGCTTCTGGTTCTTGCTGGCCCGGGCGAAATCCACGAGCACCCGGCGCATCAGGCGTGCCGCCATGGCGAAGAAGTGGACGCGGTCCTGCCACTGGACCCGGCGGATGTCGATGAGCCTGAGATAGACCTCGTTGACGAGCGCCGTGGCCTGGAGCACGTGACCCGGGCGCTCGCCCGCCATCTGTCCCCTGGCCAGGCGGCGCAGCTCGCCATGGACGAGCGGGAGCAGCTTGTCCATCGCGGCGTTGTCGCCGCGGGTCCACTCGATGAGCAGCGCTGTGACGTCGTGAGTAGGGCTCTCGGGCAAGACCCTCCCGCCTTCCGCTCCGTTCCGCTCGGCCGGCGCCATTCTACTGGTCCTGACAGTCGTTGCGCGCGTTCTGCGCCTCCCTCCCCGACACGCGGCCCTGGTCCGCGGGGAGGACAGCGTGAGGACAGCGCGATCGAACGGCGCCTGGATCATCCTCGGAGCGTGCGCGGTTGCGGCCTGGACCGACCTGGTCACCGCCCGCCAGCATGAAGCGCCCTTGCCAGCCAATCTCGACGTGGATCCGATCTTTCAGGCGGTTGTGGAGCGAATGCACCAGCGTTCGCCGGCCTTTCGGCGCCAGCTCGCCCGGATTGGCGCGACACCGACCTTCCGGGTCCGGCTCCTTCCCGAGGATCGGCCGCGGCCCTCCCGGACGGAGGACGCGCGCACTTCTTTCAGCCCCGATGGCGGCACGCCGGCGAGCGCCCAGGTCTACCTTCGAATGACCCCGCAGGTGCCGCGATTCATCGCCCACGAGATGGAGCACATCATCGAGCAGCTCGATGGCGTCGATCTTCGAGCCCAGGATGGGAACGGCGTGGTCTGGAAGAGCGGCGACACGTCGTTCGAGACCCGGCGGGCGATCGAGGCAGGGCTCCGGGTCGAGCAGGAGGTCGCGCGCGGCGCGGTCCCCGGATCGCCACAGGCCGGCGCGGCCCCGAACGAGGCGCTCCTTGTCGTCGCGCAGAGGGAGCGCGACGCGGTCCCGCTCTCCGATCGAACCGCGCGAATCAGTGCAAACGGCCGGTTCGTGGCGCTCATCTCGCCGGCACGGCTGGTCGAGCGCGATCGGAACGACCGGCGCGACGTGTATGTATACGACGGCGAGACCGGGCAGCTGTCACTCGAGAGTATTGGCCGGCTCGGCGAGCCTGCCGACGGCGACAGCCACACCGTCGACGTCAGTGCCGACGGGCGCTTCGTGGTGTTCGCCGCGGAAGCCGGCAATCTCACCGCGGCATCCTTCGCTCCCGGGACGGCGCACGTGTTCCTGCGCGATCGCGTCGAAGGCACCACGAGGCTGCTGACAGTCGGGGCCGACGGCAAGCCGGCGAATGCCCCGAGCCGTACGCCAGTCATCAACAGCGCGGGCACGGCGGTGGTCTTCGAGTCGGCAGCCAGCGATCTGCCAATCCCGGGGCGAGGCAACCGGATCTTCCTCGTCAATGTCGCCTCTGGAGCGATGACCCGCCTCGACGAGCCCGTTGATGGCCAATCGCGGCCGGGCGCGGGCATGTCCCCTGCCATCAGCGCCGACGGCCACTCCGTGGCCTTCGTCTCGAGAGCCGATCTGACGTGCGCCGCGCACAGCCGGTGTCCCGAGGACAAGGGTTTCGCCGACGTCTATGTCCGCGACACACGGACGAACACCATCAGGCGGATCAGCCGCAGCGTCGCCGGCGGGAAAGCGAACGGCGCCAGCTTCGACCCCGCCATCAGCGGCGACGGACGATACGTCGCTTTCGTGTCGGAGGCGACGAACCTGACGGGCGACGTGATTCGTCGCGGCCCGCAGATCTACGTCCACGATCTGCTCAGCGGTGCGACGGAGCTCGTCACCCGGACGCGCGCCGGCCGGCCAGCCAACGGCGCCAGCGTGCGACCTGCGCTCTCACATGACGGGCAGCGAATCGCCTATCAGTCCCTGGCGTCGGATCTGCTCTGCGACGACAAATGCAAAGCCGGAGAGGCCGACCTCAACCTGTTGTGGGATGTCTTTCTCCACGACCGCGCAACGGGCCAGACGTTGCGTGCGAGCCGGGACAGTGGTGGCGACTGGATGGAGTACAGCCGCGCCCCAGCCCTGGACGCCAGCGGCGGCATCGTCCTGTTCGTCACGCGTCACCCGACCGGCGAACGCGACGACGGGCACGACGAGGATCTCCTGATCCGTGCCTGGCGCCAGTGACAGCCTTCCGCGGAGCCTGGAACCGACGAATCTGAGGGACACTCTTGGTGAGCACGGCCAGGCCCTCGAAACCTGGTCGCTCTTCGAAGCGCGACCGCGCGAACCGCGGTCCGCGAGCGTTCAACGCTTCAACCTGGAGACGGGAATGTCTGCGAATGCCAGATGGGTCCGGTTCCCCAGCGGTGCAGCCGTCGTGCTGCTGGTAGCGCTCGGTCTCTGGATTGGTCGCTCAGCGAGCGCACAACGGGCGACCGGAACCATCCCGAAACCAGACATTTCCGCCCGGCCTGCCACGTTGACGATGAGCGCTGCCGAGTACGAAGACAGGGTTCGCGCCGCGTGGTACGGCCAGATCGCCGGGACGCTGATGGGATTTGCGTTCGAGCATCGGGCAGCGGCCGCCGCTCCGGTAGAAAGCATCCCGGATCGCTTCAAGGGCATCCCCGTGGACGACGATTGGTACTACGAGATGGTCGCGGTGCGGGCGTTCGAACGGTTCGGCATCAAGATGACCGTGGCGCAGCTCGGAGAGCAATGGAAGCTGAATAGCGCAGGCGCGTGGGGATCGAGCGAGCAGGCACGACTCCTGCTCGCCAGCGGACTCACCGCGCCCGATACCGGCCATCCTCGCTACAACCGCCTGTGGTTCAGCATCGGGCCGCAGTTCAGCGCGGACGTCTACGGCATGGTGACGCCGGCGATGCCGAACACGGCGGCACGGATTGCCCGCGAGTACGGCCACGTCAACGGCTACGCCGAGGGGACCGACGGTGCGGTCTTCATGGCGGGGATGGTCAGCCTGGCGTTCGCGGAGAAGGACTCCCGACAGATTGTCCGAAAGGCCGCGCAGCTCATTCATCCGAGCTCGCCATATCGGCAACGCGCTCGACCTTGTCCTGCGGATGGCCGAGGCGGGCGCCACCGCCGAGGACGTCGCCACGGCAGTCGAGGATCGCTGGCACATCGAGTACCCGGCGACGAACAACGCGGTCGCGAACGGAGCGCTCGTCGCGATGGCGGTCTGGTTCGGCGGCGGCGACTGGCTGCAGACGGTGAACCTCGCATTCAGGGCGGCCGACTTCTCCGACGCGGACTGCAACGCGGCGAATGCCGGCGCGGTCGTCGGCGCGATGAAAGGAACCAGGGGCCTGCCGCCCTGGCTGATCGAGCGCCTGGGCGATCGCATCAGCGGCACCGAGCTGGGCAGCGTGAAACTGACGCCGCCGGTCGATGAGAGCCTTGGTGAACTCGCGAAACGGACTGCCACGATCGGGCGCCAGTTCATCGCCGGAAATGCGGGAGCGGTCACCGCCGGGTCCCTCTCGATCGCCCTCCAGGATCCACAGACGCAAGCGGCCGAACTGTTTCAGGTCGGGGACCTCATGCAGTACTGGAATCCCGCCTGGAAGCTGCAGCGCGCCGGCGTGGGTGGCGCCGGCGGCGGCATGCGCGGTCTCAGGGGAAACACCCACCTCGACGGAGACGTGCTCGCCACCTATCCACGCGACGAAGTCCGCGGCGTGGTCCTGATGCGTCGGGCGACGTTGAGCGTCGCACCGAGGCTGCGCGTCGAGGTCGGCGTCGATGGTGGACGCGCGTGGGCGCTGGATCTCCACGTCGACAACCGCCAGGTGCTGACCCGCACGGTACACGCGAAAAGCGAGAGCCGCGAGTGGCAGACCGTCGACGTCGATCTGAAGGACTTCGCCGGCCGGACGGTCACGATTCGTCTGCTTCAGCGCGTGTTGCTCGGTCCGGAGTACGCGCCGGGCAACGCCTACTGGCGGAATCTCAGGCTCGACTAGTGGGGTCGGGGCTATTTCCCGGCGATCTTCGCGCCGTAGTCGTTGGTCGGATCCCGGTAGATGGTGTGGATGTGATCGACGCTGCCCTGCGGCGCGTACTCGATCACCAGCGTCGGACCCTGAATGCGGAAATATGCGGCGCTCCCGTTGGTCGTCGGACCACTCCACGCGAAGTAGGTCTGTGGCAGGCTGGACCGGATCTCCGCCATCCGCGGGCTCGCGAACGCGTCGGTCATGATGCCGGCCCACTCCCGCACGATCTCGAGCAGCATGTCCTGCTGCGCCGTCGACATCGCGGACGCGCGAAGCCCTTCGGGTTGAATCACGCGGCCGTCCTGGCCGGGGCCGAGCACCAGGTCCGCGACACGGGAGCCGATGATGGCCTGTGCACGCGGCTTCTCATCGAGCGCGTTGATCAGGGCAAAGGCCTTGTCGTTCTCTTTGCCGAGCGGCCGAATCTCCTTGCCCTCGAAGGTGTAGGTGGCCGGCTGCGCCGCCGGCAGGCTCGGCGCCATCGTCGCCTGCTTGCCCGCGAGCGTCAGGTTGATCGCGAGGTGATGCCCGCCGAACTGCAACATCCATGGCGTGCTCGTCGACGGCGTGCCGACGAACGCGAGGTAGTACTCGGCTTCGCCGAACACCAGACCGCCGCCGCGACCACCACGGCCCCGCCCGCGGCCCTGGCCTGGTGGACCACCCGCGGGAGTTCCGGCTCCCGGCGCTCCCCCACCGGGGGGTGGACCGGCAGGTGCCGCTCCTGCAGGCGGAGTCCCGCCAGGACCTCCGCCAGCGGGCGGACCACCGCCTCGCGGACCTCTGCCGCCGTCGGTCGTCCGCAGCAGTTCGTCGCCTCGGATGATCTCGATGACCTTGCGGTAGCCGTCGGCACTGAGCGCGGCCTGGAGAAGATTCATGACCGCGGTCCGCTGTGGCGGCGTCAGGTCTCCCATTCGAAGGCCTTGCCGTTCGAATATGCCGGTCGGCAAGTTCGACCAGCCCGTCTTCTGCGGTCCGTCGAACGGAAACTGGAGCTTCGCTTTGCCCGCCTCGTCCAGGGTCGAGACCACCGCTTGCGCGGCAGCAACGATCCGTGCGGTCGCCTCGGCCGGATTGGATGCCGTTGCGGCAGGCTTCCCGCCCCGCTGGGCAGACCCCGATACCGCGGCCACGACCAAACCGGGAAGGAGAAGCATTGAGAGTCGGAGGGTTGTCCTGGTCACGGGCGGCATCATAGGCGCGATTGAACGGGCGTGCAATTCGGTTAGACCCGCGGGCTCGCGGTTTGCGGGTTCGCGGGTTCGGGAGCCGGTGGTACTCAGAGGCAACCAGCTGATGGACTTGCCACCGCTGCCTCTGAGTACCCCGCCCCCCACGAACCCGCGAACCGCCGAACCCGCGAACCCGCGAACCCGCGTTAGTTCCGCCTTCCTGTATCCTGAGTCCGTGAAACCCGCATCGTCCAGCGCAACCGCCGCACCCGAGTCTGCCGCAGCCGGCGCAGATACCTCCGACCGACTGATCGCGGCGGCGGAGCGCCTCTTTGCCGCGCACGGGTATACCAACGTCTCCGTACGGGCGATCGCCGCCGCCGCGGGAGTGAACTGGTCCCTGGTGGGCTACTACTTTCGAGGCAAGGAAGGGCTGCTCTCGGAAGTGTACCGGCGGCATTGCAGCAGCCTCAATGCCGAGCGGCTGAAGCTGCTCGGCCAGGCGCGCCAGCGGGGCCTGCAGCTCGAACAGGTGATCGAAGCGTTCGTCCGTCCAGCGCTGGCGGAGATTCAGACGACCGTCGGAGAAACGAGTTTCAGCCGGCTCCGTGCAATCCTCGCGGCGGAAGACTCGACGCTGCTCACCCAGCTCGTCGCGAGCAACTTCGACATGTCGAGCCGGACTTTCGTAGCCGCACTTCGTGAATGCCTGCCGGACGTGCCTCCGGACGATGTCCTCTGGCGGTTCCACTTCATGCTCGGCACGATCTACTACTCCGTCGCCAGCCCGCAGCGAATCAAGACCTTCTCGAAGGGCCGCTGCGATCCAGGGAATCTCGAGGACACGCTCCAGCACCTGGTGCCGTTTCTCGCCGCCGCGTTCCGGGCACCGGTGCCGCGAACCGCGTCGCGCCGGCGGAAACCGGCCCGCAGATAGCTGGAAGCTGAGGGCGAGTGCGCGTGCACCAATGTCGGCTGCGAGCGAGCGGAGCGACCGAGCCACGTGAGCGGAGCGGGGCCGTGGGGCCCCCGCGAGCGAGCGTGTAAGGGGGTTCGGGGGACGAAGTCCCCCGATGAAGAAGGAGCAGCCATGATGAACCGCCGTGAATTCCTCGAAACCGTTGCCGCGGCCGTTCCGGCGCTCGGCTGGCAGGGAACGTCCGCGCACGAGTGGGGCTCGCCGGTGTTCGACCTGCACTTCCATCTCCGCCAGCAGCCAGCCGCCAACCTCGCGCATCTCGACGGGGCGGGCGTGACGAAGGCCAACCTGCTCACCCGGGGCGCGGTCCTCGAGCAGGTCAAGGCGCTCCAGTCCGCTGCACCGGGCCGGTTCACGTGGTTCAACAGCTACGACGTGAGCAGACCTGACGCCGGGCAGGTGTTGACCCAGGCCGCCAAGGACGGCGCGCAGGGGTTCGGAGAAATGAAGTTTCATGTCGCCGCCGACGGCACGGAATTCCGCCGCATCTATGCCCTGGCCGCCGACCTCCGCGTGCCGATCCTCATCCACTTCCAGGAAGTCGATCACTTTCCCAACGAGGGCACGTGGGCGACCGGGTACGCGAAGACCTTCGAATCGATCCTCAAGGCCCATCCGAAGACGACGTTCATCGGGCATGCGGACGCCTTCTGGGCCAACGTGAGCGCCGACTATCACAACGAAGCCGCCTACCCGTCGGGTCCCATCAAGCGCGGCGGCGTCACCGACAAGCTGCTCGGCGACTATCCGAACCTGTTCGGCGATCTCGCCGCCAACTCCGGCAACAACGCGATGTCACGCGACGCGGAGTTCACCGCCGACTTCCTCAAGCGCCACCAGAACAAGCTGTTCTTCGGCAGCGACTGCAGCTGCAGCGACGGCCGCGGCGGCGGCGTCAGCCAGAGCAACAACCCGGCTGCCTCGCGCCTGGCCGGCAAGTGCGTGGCCCGCGAGACGCTGGCGCTCCTGAAGCGCTCGGCATCCGCCGACGTCTTTCAAAAGCTCGTGTGGGGCAACATCCACAAGCTGCTGAAGATTCCGACGTAGGAACGTTTCGCGGCAAGGCGGCCATGTCCGAGACTCTCGATTCGCTTCGGGCGGTGCTCGAAGAACGCCTGCGCTTCGAGACCATCGTCGCGGACCTCTCGGCCCAGTTCGTCAACCTCGACTCGGATCTGATCGACGGCGCGATCCAGGATGCCCAGCGCCGCATCGTCGAAGCCCTCGACCTCGATCGAAGCTCGCTCTTCCAGTTTTCCGACGACGCCGCAACGATGGTGTTCACGCACTACTGGTCGCGGCCGGAGTTCGCGCCGCTGGAGATGGCGGTCAATCCCGTGGAACTGTTTCCATGGGCGACCGCGCAGATCCTCCAGGGCAAGATGCTCTGCTTCTCGAGCGTGGACGAGCTGCCGCCAGACGTTCCCGATCGCGCGAACATCATGCGCATGGGGACGCGATCGAACGTGACGCTGCCGCTACTGGCCTCCGGGCGCGTCGTCGGTGCACTCGCGTTCGGCTCGATGCGCAGCGAGCGCCCGTGGCCGCCGGAGCTCCTCAGCCGCCTCTCGGTCGTCGGCCAGGTGTTTGCCAACGCCCTCGCGCGCAAGCTCACCGAGACCGAGTTGCGGGAAGCGCTCGCCGAGAATGCGCGCCTCCGGGACCGGCTGACCGTCGAAAACGTCTACCTGCGCAGTGAATTGAAGGCGCGGCGGGAACCGCGCGAGCTCACGCGCCAGAGCGCCGCGATTCGGCGGGTGCAGGAACAGATCGATCAGGTCGCCCCTACCAGCTCGACGGTCCTGCTGCTCGGCGAGACCGGCACCGGAAAGGAGCTGATCGCCGCGGCGATCCACGATCGCAGCCCGCGCGCCGGCCGCGCGATGGTGAAGATCAACTGTTCGGCGATCCCGCAGGGCCTGATCGAGAACGAACTGTTCGGAAGGGAGAAGGGCGCCTACACCGGCGCCACGACCCGGCAAATCGGCCGTTTCGAGCTGGCGGACGAGTCGACGATTTTTCTCGACGAGGTCGGCGAGCTCCCAGCCGATCTCCAGGTCAAGCTGCTGCGGGTCCTCCAGGAGCGGCAAATCGAGCGCCTCGGCAGCTCGCGCCCGGTCGACATCAACGTGCGGGTGATCGCCGCCACCAACCGCGATCTCGAGGCCGCGGTGGCGTCCGGGACATTCCGCGAGGATCTCTACTACCGCCTCAACGTCTTTCCGATCGTGGTGCCGCCGCTTCGCGACCGCCCCGAAGACATCCCGGTGCTGGCATGGAGCTTCGTCAAGGAGTTCGAGAAAGCGCTGGGCAAGCGAATCGAGTCGATTTCGAAAGAGCAGATCCTCGCGCTTCAGCGGTATGCCTGGCCGGGCAATATCAGGGAGCTGCGCAATGTCATCGAGCGAGCCGTCATCGTCTCGAAGGGGCCGAGGCTTGTCGTCGAACCGCCCCGCGCGCGACTGGGCACGACGCGCCAGAGCCTGCGCCTCGCCGACGTCGATCGCGACCACATCAAGTACGTGCTCGAGAGAACCGGCTGGAGAGTCCGCGGTGATGGCGGTGCGGCCGCACTGCTCGGATTGAAGCCAAGCACGCTGGAAGGGCGCATGGCGAAGCTCGGGATCCGGCGACCGCGTACCAGCTAAAGGCACGAAGGGCCCCCCGTATTTGGGGGGGACCCGGTATCCGGGGGAAACGCGGCCGCCCATCGCTCACCCGGGCCGTCGCCACCTGCGCTTCCAAGTCCCACGCTTCCTGCGACTTCGAGACCCCACCCGCCCTGCGCTGGCGGCCGGCACTCTGCGTGCTCCTTCCCCCGCTCATGCAGACGTGTGTCGACGGGGCCTTCGCGTGGACGTGATTGACTGGACAGCCGCGCTGGCCGCCAGCGCCTTGCTCTCGATTGCGAGCTCAGTGGTGACCTTCTGGATCGTCGCAGTGCGGAACCATGCGCACCCGCGCCATTCGGCACTGGCTCCCGCCGACAAGGAGCCGCACCTTCCCCCCGCGCCGTCACTCGCCGCGAGCGACAGCCTGGAACGTCAGGAGTCCGACACCCAGGTGCACCTGCTGGCACGGGCCCTTCAGAGCGTCAACGACTGCGTGAGCATCACCGATTCGTCGGACTGCATTCTCTACGTGAACGACGCGTTCCTTCGGACCTACGAATACGACGAAGGCGAGCTGCTCGGGCGGCACATCAGCATCGTGCGGGCGGAGAACGATCCAGACACGGCGAGATGGATCGCCGATGGCACGAAGAGCGATGGCTGGCGCGGAACTCTCTGGAACCAGTCGAAGTCAGGCCGCGTGTTCCCGGTGTCGCTGGCGACATCGGCCGTGCGTGACGACCACGGCCAGATTGTCGCGGCGATCGGGATCGCAAAAGACATGACCCGCGAAGTGGAGACCGAAGAAGCACTCCGGCGAACGGAAATGCGGTACCGCGCCGTCGTCGAGAATGCGAACGACGTCATCTTCACGGTCGATCGCGAGGGCCATTGCCTCTCGATGAACCAGGCGGGCCGGAAGCTGACCGGGTACGTGGCCGAGGATGCCCGCGGCATTCACCTGAGCCAGCTCGTCGCGCCTCATCACGTCGGCTTCGCGCGGCAGCAGCTCGAACGGGTGCTCGCGGGCGAGGACGTTCCCACGTTCGAGCTCGCCATCACGAACCGGGACGGCTGTCTGCTGACACTCGAGCTCGCCGTGCACGCGCTCCCCGGGGACGGTGGCCCGAGCGGCGTGCAGGGCATTGCGCGAGACATCACGGCGCGCAAGGAGCTCGAAGAACAGCTCAGGCAGGCCCAGAAAATGGAGGCGATCGGGCGACTGGCCGGCGGAATCGCCCACGACTTCAACAATCTCCTCACGGCCATCGTCGAGTACTCGGCCCTCGTCAGCGACGACCTGCCTTCTGACAGCCCTCTCCGCGGTGACGTCGCAGAAATCCAGCGCGCCGCCAGCCTCGCCGGGTCGCTGACCCGGCAGCTGCTCATCTTCAGTCGAAAGGACGTCGTGCAGCCGGTGGAAATCGACTTCAACGAAAGTGTCACCCGCGTCGAAAGGATGTTGCGGCGCATCGTCGGCGAGGGCATCGACGTCGAGGTCCGGGCAGGGACCAACGTCGGATACATCCACGCGGATGCCGGGCAGATCGAGCAACTGCTCATGAACCTGGTCATCAACGCGCGTGACGCGATGCCATCGGGCGGAGCGCTCAGGATCGAGACCGCCGCGATGGAGCTCGACGAGAGTGTCGTGCGACGGCATCCCGGAGCCACGCCCGGCCCGTTCGCGCGGCTCACGGTCACCGATACCGGACACGGCATGACGCCGGAGGTTCAAGCCCAGATCTTCACGCCGTTCTTCACGACCAAGAGTCCATCCTCAGGAACCGGCCTTGGACTGGCGATCGTCCGCGGTATCGTGCAGCAATGGGGCGGCTGGATCGAGGTGGACAGCGCAATTGGCCGGGGCTCGCGGTTTTCCATCTACTTCCCGCGGCGCATGGCGACCGCAGCCCTCGAGCCATCCGTCCGTGCCGTGCCAGGTGTCACCGCCGGCTCGGGAACGATTCTGTTCGTCGAAGACGACGAGTGCATCAGGACGCTCGGGACGCGAATGCTGCGGCTGCACGGGTTCATGGTGCTGCCCGCGCGGCACTCGGCGGAGGCCCTGCAGCTGGCGGCGGATCGCGACCGGCGGATTGACTTGCTCCTGACCGATATCGTGATGCCCGGGTTGTCCGGCCGTGACCTCGCGGCGAGGATGCTCCAGGCGCGTCCCGGCCTCAAGGTGCTGTACACATCGGGCTACAGCGATGAGGTCGTCGCGCATTGCGACATTCAAGTCAACGCTCCGGGTTTCGTCCGGAAGCCGTACTCGCCGGACGCACTTGTTCGCCAGATCCGTACTCTTCTCGCGTCGGAATGACCGGCCGATTTACCTGATTCGTCCGGACTTACGTCCGTCGGCCAAAGACACCAGTCCTGGCCGGTTCAAGCGGTGCTAATCTCAATGGCGACACTTTTGCTGAGATTCAGCTGTTCCGCATGATCCTACGACTCATCCTGTCAGGGTTTGTCTTGTCGCTGCCGCTGTCGGCCCAGGCGCAGGCGGTGACCTGGAAGATCGATCCGGGCCACACGTCCACCCAGTTTGCCGTGAGGCACATGGTGGTCGCCACGGTTCGCGGCGGGTTCGACGGGCCAACCGGCACCGTCGCATTCGATCCGAAGGATATTCCGGGCACCCTCAAGGTCGAGGCGACCTTCAACACCAGGTCGATCGACACCAACAACGCCGAGCGCGATGCCGACCTGCGCAGCGAGCAGTTTCTCAACGTCGCAAAATTCCCGACCATGAAGTTCGTGTCGAAGCGGACCGAAGCCGCGGGTTCCGGCCGCTTCAAGGTCACCGGCGATCTGACGCTGCGAGGCGTGACCAATGAAGTCGTCCTCGACGTGGAAGGTCCGACAGCGGCGGTCAAGGATCTCGACGGCCAGATGCGGGCCGGGGCATCGATGGCGACGACCCTCAACCGGAAGCTGTGGGGCCTGCAGTACAACGTGCTCCTCGAAGCCGGCGGCGCTATCGTCGCCGACGAAGTCAGGGTGCAGATCGATCTCGAGTTCACGCACAAGTAAATCAGGAGGATTCATGTCTCGCGTGTTCGTAGTCGTGTTCGTCGCGGCCGCAGCGGCGGCCATCCATCAGACCGCCGTACGGGCCAACGGCTCGCCGATGCCCGCGCCTTCGGGCTCGCCTTCCGCCTCGATGCCGGTCGTCACGCCGGAGCAGCTCGCAGCTCAGGCCTACAACAGCGGCATCTCGCACAAGAACAAGGGACTCAAGCTCGAGGCCGATGCCGAGAAAGCCACGAAGGATCGCGAGAAGATCCTCGGCAAGGCGAAGGACGAATACGGCAAGGCGCTGAAGGACTTCAAGAAGGCGCTCGACCTCAAGCCCGATGCGTACCAGGCGTTCAATGGCATGGGCTTCGCGCTCCGCAAGACCGGCGAACCGGCCAAGGCTCTCGAGATGTACGACAAGGCACTCGCACTCGCGCCGGGATTCCCGGACGCGCTCGAGTATCGCGGCGAGGCGTATCTCGCGCTCAATCGGATTGACGACGCCAAGGCCGCCTATCTCGACCTGTTCGCGAAGGATCGCGAGCAGGCTGCCCAGTTGATGAAGGTGATGACCGAATGGGTGGCGAAGCGCCAGGCCGATCCGGCCGGCGTCGATCCGGCGGCGGTTGCGGCATTCGACACCTGGATCAAGGATCGCGCGAAGGTCGCAGCACTGACCGTCAACATGAGTCTCGCCAGCAATCACTCCGCCTGGCGGTAATGATCGATCGCCGGACGCGCGCGGCGGCGGCGCTCGGGCTTGTCGTGTTGGGAGGAGCGGCGTGCCGCCGCACGGCTCCTCCTCCACCGCCGCCGCACGCGCCGGTCCCCGCCGCTGACGGTCCTTACGTCTGGCGCCTGCCGGCGGGCATTCCCGAACCTGTCGTGCCCGCCGACAACCCCATGGCGGAAGCCAAGGTCGAACTCGGGCGACGCCTTTTCTACGACACCAGGCTCTCACTCAACCAGACCTACGCGTGCGCGAGCTGCCATCAACAGCGGCGCGCCTTCACCGACGGCCGCGCGCAGGCCGTGGGATCGACCGGAGGTGTCCATCCGCGCAGCGCCATGAGCCTGGCCAACGTGGCCTACAACGCCTCCTACGGCTGGGCCGATTCCTCGCTGCGGTCGCTCGAAGCGCAGATGCGCGTGCCGCTTCTGAACGAGCATCCGATCGAGATGGGCCTTGCCGGACACGAGGACGACATCGTCCGGCGTTTCGACACCGCGGACGATCGGCCTCGATTTGCGGCCGCCTTCCCGTCCGATCCGTCGCCAACGCTGGCGCACATCATCAAGGCGATCGCCTCGTTCGAGCGCACGATCGTCTCCGGCAACTCGGCTCTCGACCGGTATCTCTATCGTGACGATCGCACCGCGCTGTCAGCGCCCGCAGTGAACGGAATGACGCTGTTCTTCTCCAACCGGCTGCGCTGCAGTGAATGCCATGGCGGGTTCAACCTCTCGGGGCCCGTCGATTTCGTTGTCGCGAAGACACACCCACGACCGGCATTCCACAACACCGGGCTGTACGACGTGGATGGCGCGGGGTCCTATCCTGCCGCAGACCGCGGGCTGATCGATGTGACCAGGGAGGCGAAGGACATGGGCCAGTTCCGCGCGCCCACGCTGCGCAACATTGCCGTCACCGCCCCGTACATGCACGACGGCACCATCCCGACGCTCGAGGGCGTGCTGGATCATTACGCCTCTGGCGGACACGCCAGCCGGTTTCGCAGCCGGGCGGTCAGGGGCTTCAAGCTGTCGGCCGGGGAACGTGCCGATCTCCTCGCATTCCTGAACAGCCTGACCGACGAGACGTTCCTCGCGGATCCGGCGTTCGCCAGGCCGCGCTGACGCGCCCACCCGCCTCGAGGGCTACGGTCGAGCGGCACCGACTCTCCTTGACAAACTAGGAGAGCGACCGGATACTTTCCTAGTCTATCTAGGAGTCAGCGCCGCATGGGTTTCCTGCGTTCACTTCGATCGACCCTCGCCATCGCCGTTCGCCGTCAGCGCTTCGAGGAGGATGCCTCCGAAGAGCTGCGCTTCCATATCGAGGCCTATGCCGAGGATCTCGTGCAGGCCGGCATGTCGCCCGCGGATGCCCGGCGGCGCGCCCGGCTCGAGCTGGGCAGTACCGAGGCGCTCAAAGAGGAGCTCCGGGCGGCGCGCGGGCAGCATCTGCTCGACGAGCTGCTTCAGGATCTTCGCTATGCCATGCGGCGGCTGAATCGCGGCCGGGTTCCAGCGGTGGCCGCGGTGCTCGCGCTCGGTGTCGGCGTCAACCTCGCCGTCTTCAGCGTCATTCAGGCGTCGCTGCTCCGGCCCTTGCCGCATCCCCAACCCGATCGGCTGGTCTCGATCTCGTCGCGCAACATCGAAAGCGGACGTGAGCACCTGACGGCACCGCTCGACTTCTTCGACTTCGAACGACGGGCATCGTCCTTCGCGCGCATCGCCGCCTACTATCCTCCCGGCTTCACGCTCACCGGGGGCGAGCAGGCGGAGCGCGTCAGCGGCGCGCGCGCCAGCTCCGGTATTTTCGACGTGTTTGGCGTGCAGCCCGCCCTGGGACGCGGATTCCTTCCCATCGAAGATCGCCCCGGTGCCATGCCGGTCGCGGTCATCAGCCACGCGCTCTGGACGCGGCGCTACGGGGGCGATTCGACCGTCGTCGGCCAGCCGATTGTCTTGAGCGGCCGGCCCTACACCTTGATTGGCGTCCTTCCGGAGGGCTTTCACTCACCTGCCATGTGGCCGCGAATGCCGGACGTCTGGGTTCCCATCGGCCTCGATCCCAACGTCGGCCGCCGCGACGCGCGCATGTTCCGGATCCTCGGCCGGCTGCGGCCAGATGTCACGACCGGTCAGGCGCGCGCGGAGCTCTCCGCCCTGACCGCCACGCTGGCGATCGAGCATCCGGACACCAACGCCGGTACCGGCGCGGCCGTCTCCGACCTGCACGAACAGTTGACGCGCGACGTCCGTCCGTCGCTCTACGCGCTCACCGCCGCCGTCCTCGCACTGCTGCTGGTCGCCTGCGGGAACGCGGCGGGGCTCCTGGTCGGCGGAGCGCTCGAACGGCGACATGAGTTCGCCACTCGTCTCGCACTCGGGGCCAGCCGTTCGAGAATCATCCGGCAGGTCGTCGCCGAGAACCTGGTCGTCGGCCTGATCGCCTCGACCGCCGGGTTCGCGCTCGCGTCGTGGGCCGGTGACTTTCTCATCGGCGCCGCCACGGCGGCGGGCGTGCCCCGGGCATCGGAGATCCGGATCGACTGGATGACGTTCGGCCTGGGCGCGATCATCTCGCTCGCCTGCACCACGGCCTGCGCACTCATCGCCGGTGTCGAAGCCACCCGGCCAGGCGCCCTGTCGGTCGTGCACGCCTCCCGCGGCGCGACCCCACGCCGTGCTCGCGCCAGGGCCATCCTGATCGGAGTCGAGGCGGCGCTGTCGGTCGCACTGCTCGCGGGTGCGGCGCTGCTCGGACGAAGCTTCTACGCGCTCCAGTTCACCGACCCCGGCTTCGATTCCAGCCACGTGCTCACGACACGGCTCTCGGTACCGCAGGCCCGCTATCCTGCCGGCCCCGTGCTGGCCGGCTTCTACGATCTCGCGGTCGAACGCGTCAAGGCGCTCCCTGGTGTCGAGGACGCCTCTGTGGTCGACTGGTTGCCTGCCAGCGGGTTTGGCGCGAGCGTCCCCTTCCACAGGACCGATGCCGCGGAGTCAAAGCCGCGGGACGCCATGGCCGAACTGCGGGTCGTCGGCGTCGAGTACTTCGGCACGGTGGGCATCCCGCTCGTCGCCGGACGCAGCTTCGACCGCCGCGATACGGACGGCGCCCCGCCCGTCATCGTGATCAACGAATCGCTGGCGCGTGCGTACTTCGGATCGGAAACTCCGATCGGGCGGCGGCTGACGCTCGACCGAGGAGCACCGCTGAACGCGGAAGTCATCGGCGTCGTGGGGGACGTGCGGGAGATCACGCTACGGGTTCCCCCAGGACCGGGAATCTACGCACCGAAAACGCAACAGCCCTGGATCCGCCACGAGACACGCGACCTCGTCATCCGTACCCGCGCTGATGCCGCGACGCTGACGCCGGCGATCGGCGCCGTCCTTCGTACCCTCGAGCCCGACATCCCGCGGTCACCAGTCCTGCCCCTGGACGAGGTCGTAGCGGGAGCGCTCACGCGCCCCCGTTTCTATGCAGCCGCGGTCGCAAGCTTTGCGTTCACGGCCGTGTTGCTGGCCGGGTTCGGAATTTTTGCAACGGTGTCCTCCGCGGTCACGGAACGCCGCCGTGAGTTTGGAGTGCGCCTGGCGCTCGGTGCGTCGCCCGCGAACGTGCTCAGGCACGCCGCCCGAAGCGGCGCCGTGCCCACACTTCTCGGCCTCGCCGCCGGCCTGCCACTCGCGCTGGCGGCCGGCCGTGTCGTCCGCGAGCAACTGTACGGCATCGGCCCGTCGGACTGGCCGACGATCATCGCCGTCGCCGGCTTCATGACGGTCATCACGGTCGTGGCTGCCGTGGCTCCCGCGGTGAGGGCGACCCGCATCGATCCCGTGGTCGTGCTCAAACACGACGCCGCCGGCTGAGACCGTCAATCAGCCACGCTTTGGCAGACCACGCCGTACGCGGTGCCGCTTGCGGGCCGGTACCGGCCGGTCCGCGACCAGGCCTGTCAAGGTGTCGAGCACATCGTCGGCGATCGGCACGATATCGGCTCCGTCGGTCTTCGACCAGACGCGGAATGTCACGTCTACGGCCGCGAGCGTCAGCGCCGCCAGCAGCCGCCCGCTCACGCCATCGTCCGCCTCGGTTTGGCTTCGGATCGCGAATGATTCTGCCAGTGCGTTCTCGACCTCGGCGCGGCGCGCGAGCTGCGCTTCGCGGGCCGCCGGGCTTGCGCTCGCGATGTCCACGATCTGCCGCGTGCGCGGCTGCGCGGCCGCATCGGCCGCCACTTTGTGCACCGTGTGGCGAAGGACCTGCATCGGCGTGAGCGCGTCGGGCGCCTGGCGGACGGCGTCGCCGAGGAGCGTCCGGTAGGTGATCATGCCCTGCCCCATGAGATCGGCCTTCGACGCGAAGTAGCGGAAGAAGGTTCGGGTCGAGACGCCCGCAGCTCGGGCGATCTCGTCGATCGTCGTCTCATCGAAGCCCCGCTCGGCGAACAGCCCGATGGCGGCATCCCAGATTGCGCTCCTGACGAAATCCTGTTTTCGAGCCTGAAGCGGGGTGGCGTCCGGCTGACTCCGACTCATGGGCTCAGTATATGCCATTCGTTTCCTCTAATGACGATAATGACATTTAGTGTTGACTATGTCATTAACTGCCATTACGATGTCCGCGTCTTCGTTTTATTGCTGAAAGGACACCGCCGTGACATCGATGCTTCTCCTCACCCTCGCACTCGCCTCGGGCGCTGGATTCCAGCCCGCCTCCGTCGCCGGCACCTGGAACGTGGTCGCCAATGTCGGTGGCAGTCAGAGCGAGCAGACCTGCACGTTCGTCCAGAAGGACAGCGAGCTGACCGGCAGCTGCAAGGGCGAGCGCGGCACGTATCCCGTGACCGGCAAGGTCGACGGCAAATCGGTCAGCTGGCAGTTCGAGATCGAGTACGAAGGTCAGCGCCTGATTCCCGTCTACACCGGCACTCTTGAATCGGCCGACAAAATCGCGGGCGGGGTTGACGTGCAGGGGATGGGGGTCGGCGGGGAGTTCACTGCCACCCGGGCGAAGTAGCCTGAGGCTCCTCGCATAGTCCGGCCCGACGGAGCTGGCTCAGCCATTTCCGTCCTGGCCATGCGTGTTCAGTTTGGGCCGTCCGAGCGTTCTGGAGATCAGATTCTGATTTCGGAAGCGAGGTTACATGGCGGCCCAGTCGTACGAACCCACCCCCGAGGAGCTCTCGCTCCTCGACACCGTCATCAGAGCCGTCGCCCGCGCACGCCGGCTGGGATGTGGAGATTTCCAGGATTTTGCGCAGACCGTGCACCTGAAACTGCTCGAGCGCCGCTACGACGCGTTCTCGAGGTTTCGCGGAGACAGCTCGTTGCGTACCTATCTGACGGTCGTCGTCACGCGAATCCTTCTGGATTGGCGGAACGCGCGATACGGCAAGTGGCGGCCGTCCGCGGCCGCCTCGCGGCTCGGCCCGGCAGCCACTGGGCTCGAGCGCCTGATCTCGCGCGACGGTCACACCACACTCGAGGCGATCGAAATCATGCATCAGGCCACCGGGCTCGGGCGTGAACAGCTGCGCGATCTTGCGGAGCGCCTGCCGCAACGGATCGCCAGGCGTGACGTGCTTCCCGAGCTGGAGCCGCTGGCCCTGAGCGAACCGTTCAGGGACCCGATTGCCGCGCGTGAACGCCTCGAGCGAGCGCACCAGGTGCGGCGCGCCCTCCGCCGCGCCTACCTGACCCTGCCGCCCGACGATCAACGGCTGCTCGTGCTTCGCTACGAGCGCTCGATGTCGGTTCGCCAGATCGGTGAGGATCTCGCGATCGATCCCAAGGCGCTCTATCGACGATTCGACCGGCTGGCCTCGAAGCTTCGCAGGGTGCTCGGCAAGGCTACGGGTTTCGATCTCTCTGCCTCGTTCTAACGCGGGGGGCCAACGATTCGGGATCCGGGGTCCGGGGTCCGGGATCCGAGGTCCGGGGTAGCCAGAGGCAACGAGCCGTTTGGATCGGCCCTGGTTGCCTCTGAGTACCCCGGACCCCGGACCCCGGACCCCGGATCCCGGATCCCGGACCCCGGATCCCGGATCCCGCCATGTACCCCGTTACCCACTCGCAGTACGATGTCGGCGTGTTGACCGGCCGATCCTGGAATCCTTGCCTGTGCCGAGCCGCGCTCGTTGCGGTACTCGCCCTCACGGCCATCGCCAGCGGATGTCGCCGCAAGCCTGCCGTCCCCGAGGCCACCTATCGTCAGGCGGTCACTGCGTTCTACGTCTCGCTGGCGGCCATGCAGACCAGCCAGGACGTGATCGCACGGAACGAGCTCGAACGCGTCCTGCAGCTGGTTCCGGATGAAGCGGCCGCGTGGGCCAATCTCGGATTGCTCCTGTTACGGCAGCAGCAGTTCGACGAGGCTTCCGAGCGGCTCGAGAAGGCCGCATCGCTCGCCCCGCGCAATGCGGCCATCGAGCGATTGCGCGGCCTGAACGACAGCCGGAACGGCCATCTCGATCGATCCGTCGCTCGCTGGCGGCGGGCCATCGAGCTCGACCCGGCAGACCTCAAGGCGCCGTTCGCGCTGGCGCAGGATCTCGAACGGGCCGGCGGACCGGAAAACGAAGCGGAAGCGCAGCGTGTCCTCGGGGCGCTCGCCGAGCGCTCGGGGAACCTCGCGGTGCAACTCGAATGGTCACGCCTCGCGGCCAGGCGCGGTGATGCCGGCAGCCTTCAGAAGGCCCTCGGCTCGCTGGCGGCGCAGGCAGCCTCCTGGCCGCCTCAGGCCCAGGAGCGCTTCGCGAACGTACGCGAGCAGGCCAGGACCAGCCCCGCCCAGGCAACGACGCCGGTCATTTTTCTCAAGAACGTCCTGATACGTGAGCCCGAGTACCGTGCGGCGCTGGCAGCGGTCAGCACCCCTCGGGCCGAAGCCGGCGAGCCCTTGCTGCGACTGGTCACGCTGCCCAACCCGGAGCCTCGACCGGCGCCCGCCGACGAGCGGCTCGCCTTCACGACCGATGCGGCGCCTGCCGTGACGTCCTCTGGTGCGTCGTGGGCCGGTGCGGTGTGGCTCACAGGCGACGGTCCGCCGGTCCTCGCGGCTGCCGGCCCGAAAGAGCTGCGCCTCGCAAACGGCACGACGGTGGCCCGGACATCGCCCTCCGCGCCCGGTCTCGATGGAGTGGCGCTCGCAGATCTGAACTACGACTTCCGATCCGATCTCGTCCTCGCCAGTGGAGGGCTGCAGATTCTCCGGCAAATGGACAACGGGACGTTTTCAGCGGTGACCGCCGAGTCGAAGCTGCCTCCCGACATCTTGAACGCTCCTTTGTACGGAGTTTGGGCCGCGGACATCGACACCGACGGCGACCTCGATCTCGTCGCCGCGCGGACCGACGGTGCTCCGGCCGTCCTGCGAAACAACGGCGACGGGACGTTCGCAGTACAGCTGCCGTTCGGCAATGTCGCGAGAGTCCGCGGCTTCGCGTGGGCCGATGTCGATGGCGAAGGTGTGCCCGACGCGGCGCTCCTCGACGACCAGGGCGTCCTGCGGGTCTTCGTGAACCTGCGCGGATCGCAGTTTCGCGAACGGCCGGCTCCGTCAGACTTCCCCCGGGTAGCCGCGATCACCGCCGCCGACGTCAGCGGCGATGGCATCGTCGATCTGGTCGCCGTCACCGGCGACGGGACGCTCCTCCGCCTCTCGCAGCCTGCGGGATCTTCACAGCTCGAGACCGCGCGGCTGGCGCGCCTCGATCCGCCGTCCGGGCTGGCGGTCGGCACTGCGCGACTGTTCTTCGCCGATCTGGACAACAATGGCGCCGGCGACGTGGTGATGTCCACGAGCGCCGCATCACGCGTGTTGCTCGCGAATGCAGACGGCAGTTTCCAGCCGGCCGGCGGCACGCTGCCCGGCGGCATCGGCTCGGCCGCGGATCTCGACGGCGACGGCGTCCTGGAACTGGTCGCGCGGGCCGACGACGGAGCGCGGGTCGTGCGGGTCAAGGGACAAAAGCGCTATCACTGGCAGGCGATCCGGCCGCGGGCAGCGACGGCAACCGGCGATCAGCGCATCAACTCCTACGGGATCGGCGGTGAGGTGGAAATCCGAACGGGACTGCATGCGCAGAAACACGTGATCGCTGCGCCGGTCGTGCATTTCGGCCTTGGCGAAGCGGACCGCGCGGAAGTCGCACGGATCACGTGGCCGAACGGCTTCCTCCAGTCGGAGTTCGATCTCCGCGCGGATACGGTGATCGCCGCGAGCCAGCGGCTCAAAGGATCGTGCCCCTGGCTGTTTGCCTGGAATGGCAGTGCGATGGGCTTCGTGACCGATTTCATCTGGCGCTCGCCGCTCGGCTTGCGGATCAACGCGCAGGCGACCGCGGATGTACAGATGACGGAGGACTGGGTCCGGATCCGGGGAGATCAACTGGCGCCGCGCAACGGTGAGTATGACCTGCGGATCACCGCCGAGCTGTGGGAGACCCACTTCTTCGATCTCGTCTCCCTGCTCGTCGTCGATCACCCGGACGACACGGAAGTCTTCGTCGACGAACGGTTCGCGGTTCCTCCGCCGCGTCTCGGTGTCGTCGCGACCTCGCGGGTCAAGGATTTCGCGGCCGCACGGGATGACCAGGGCCAGGACGTGCTCGCGGCCGTGAGCGCGCGCGACGATCGGCACCTGGATTTTGCCGGCCGGGGCCGATACCAGGGTGTGACGCGTGAGCACGCCATCGAGCTCGAGCTCCCGGCCGACGCGCCGCGGGACGGACCGCTCTGGCTGATCGGCCAGGGCTGGATTCATCCCACTGACAGTTCGATCAATGTCGCGCTCGGTCAGGGCGGGCACGACGCGCCGCAAGGGTTGTCCCTCGCAGTGGCCGACGCGAGGGGCCGTTTCACGACGGTTCGACCCGGGCTGGGCTTCCCCGCGGGCAAGGACAAGACGATTCTCATCGATCTCGCCGGCATCTTCCCGTCGTCGGGGCCACGGCGCATCCGGCTGCGCACCAATCTCGAGATCTTCTGGGACAGGCTTGGCTGGGCAGCGGGCCGGCCGGACGTAAAGCTCCAGCCGCGCCGGCTCGAGTTGCGCTCAGCGGATCTCCGGTTCCGCGGATACTCCGTGACCGGGCAGAAGGACCCGAGCACGCCCGAACGGCCGCGGTACCTCCTCTCGGGTGTCGCGGCCCGCTGGCGCGATCTGGAAGGCTTTCACACGCGCTTCGGCGACGTCCGCGAGCTGCTCCAGGCGGTGGACGATCGCTACGTCATCATGAATGCGGGTGACGAGCTCCGGCTGACCTTTCCCGAGGCTCCTCCACCTCCGCGCGGGGTCATCCGCGATTTCGTCCTCGTCGGTGACGGGTGGGAGAAGGATGGCGACTACAACACAGTGGCATCGCGGACGGTCCTCCCTCTTCCAACTCACCGGTCTCCCCGCTACCTCCCCGGCGGCGGCCGGCTGGAAGATGACCCGATCTACTTGCGGCATCGGGAAGACTTCGAGCGCTACCATACGCGGTACGTGTCGGGCGACCCGGCCCGCGACGCGCTTCGCGGTAAGATCGAAACCGACCAGCGTAAATCCCCTGGGAAATGAACGCCTACGCCCGAGCCCTGCTCGCCATCGCCCTCGTAGCGATGCTGGCTACACCAGCACTCATTCGCAGATTCAGCAACCGCGCCGCGGCGTCTGCGCCAACGGATGGTGCGGCCTCGCGGTACGGGTTCCGGTTGACCGAGATGTCGAAAGACTCCGGCATCTCCTTCGTCCATGAGGCGCCGACCCTCGACGGCAAGCTGGCGCACATCATGCCGCAGGTCGCGTCGATGGGTGCCGCCGTCGCGATCGCGGATGTCGATGCCGACGGGCACCCTGATCTGTACGTCAGCAACAGCAAGGAAGGCTCGCGGAATCGGCTCTATCGGAACCGTGGTGACGGGACGTTCGAAGAGATCGCCGAGCGGCTCGGCGTCGCCGATGTCAATCAGCGTGAAACCGGGGTGTCGATGGGCGCCGTGTTCGGCGACTACGACAACGACGGGTTCGAGGATCTCTTTCTCTACAAATGGGGCCGGCCTGAACTGTTTCACAACGAACGAGGGCAACGGTTCACACGGGTCACCAGCGCGTCGCTGCCGCAGTGGGCCAACATCAACTCCGCCGTATGGCTCGACTACGATCGCGACGGCCGGCTCGATCTGTTCCTCGGAGGCTACTATCCCGAACGGGTGAACCTCTGGCAGCTCGCCGACACGAAGATGATGCCGGAGAGCTTCGAGTACGCGAAGAACGGTGGACGCAAGTACCTCTATCGCAATCTCGGAGAGGGGCGGTTCGAAGAGGTCAGCGCAAAGGTTGGCCTGACGTCCACGCGCTGGGCCCTCGCTGCGGTGGCCGCGGATCTGCGCGGGACCGGATATCCCGACTTGTTCATTGCCAACGATTACGGCGTATCCGAGCTCTTCATCAACGAGGGTGGACGTTTCCGCGAGGCCGGCCGGGAAACCGGCGTCGGCTACGCGCCGAAGAGCGGAATGAACGCATCGGTTGGTGATGTGCTGAACCAGGGTAAGCTCGCGATCTACGTCTCGAACATCTCCGAGGAAGGCATCCTGCTCCAGGGCAACAACCTGTGGGTCCCGACCGGCGGGTCGAGCCGGCTGCCGACCTACGAGAACATGGCGCGGGCGATGGGCATCGACTTGGGGGGCTGGAGCTTCGGCGCGCAGTTCGGCGATCTCAACAACGACGGCTTCCTCGACATCTACCTGGTGAACGGATACGTGTCGGCCTCGCGCAGCGAAAGTTACTGGTACGATTACTCGAAGATCGCCGGCGGCCACCAGCTCGTCATCGAAGACGCCGCCAACTGGCCGGCCATGGGGCATCGCAGCCTCGCCGGATACCAGCCGAAGCGAGTCTGGATCAACGACGGGTCCGGCGGCTTCTCAGAGGTCGCACAGATGGTCGGCGCTTCCGATCGCTACGATGGCCGATCGGTGGCGCTCGCGGATTTCTCGGGACGTGGAACCCTCGACGTCGCGGTTGCGAACCAGAGAGGGCCCCTGCTGCTCTACAGGAACAACGTGTCATCTGATCGGCAGTGGATTGGCTTCGATCTCGAAGGCGGATGCCGCAGCGATTCGCCTTCGGCGCCCTGCACCAACCGGAGCGCCGTTGGCACGCAGGTCGAGCTGTTCTGGAACGGACGCCGGCAGCTCCAGGAAGTCTCGGGCGGGTCCGGCTTCTGCGCGCAGAATCAGCGCACGCTCCACTTCGGTCTCGGCTCCCACACCGCGATCGATCGCGCGGTGATCCGATGGCCGTCAGGGAAGACGCAGGAGCTCAAGGGGCTGCAGGCGGGACGCGTCCACAAGATACAGGAGCCGGCATGACGACGCAGGCAGCGGGCGTGAAGGAGACAGGCGCCTGGCCTCCCCGCCTGGGTGGAAGGCTCATCGCCGGCATCGACAAGCGCTACCTCGCCCCATTTCTCGTCACCATCGTGTTGCTGGTCGGCCAGCTCACGTTCGGTTTTCTCGAGAGCTGGTCGCGCACGCTGCTCGCGATCCTCACCGCGATCGGCGTTGAAGTGATCCTCGCCCGCCTGATGTGGGGGCGGTGGCCGCACCTGGCGAGCTCATATATCTCCGGCATCAGCATCGGCATGCTCGTGCGTTCGCCGGCGATCTGGCCGTACGCGCTCTGCTCGGCGATCTCGATCACGTCGAAATACGTCCTGCGCGTGGATGGACGGCACATCTGGAACCCGTCCAACTTCGGCATCGTGGCGATGCTCGTGCTGGCGTCCGACGCCGTCGCCAGCCTCAGCGTGCAGTGGGGCAACATGCTGCTGCCGATGATCGTGGTGTGGTGCTTCGGGAGCGTGATCATCCACGCGCTCGGCCGCTTTCACATCACCCTGACGTATGTCACCTCGTTCATCGCGTTCGCGCTGGTACGCGCCTTCGTCACCGGGCATCCATTCCTGAGCGAAGTGGCCCCGATCACCGGCCCGATGTATCAGCTGTACATCTTCTTCATGATCACCGATCCAAAGACGACGGTGCGGTCGTTCCGCGGACAGTGCCTGGTCGCGTTCCTGGTGGCGGCCGTCGAGGCCGGCTTCCGGCTGCTGCAGTTCGTGCATGCGCCGTACTACGCGCTGTTCATCGTCGGACCAACGGCAAATCTCGTCGAGATCGCGATGGATCGACGACGGCGAAGTCGCTCATCGCTGATCCATAGTCCAGAATCACAGGTCCAGGGTCGCTAGTCCGGCGTCACCAGTCCCGCATCCAGTCCCGAATCACGGGCTGTCGCCCGCCGGATGAGGGACTCGGGACTCGATGCGGGACTCTGGACCCTGGACTAGCGATTCTGGACTATGGATTAGGGATGAGGGATTCGCCGCCTTCGCATCAGCAGCCGTCCCCAGAGCAGACCGACGAGCACGAAGGGGACCAGGTAGACCAGGAGCAGCGACCGTGAAGGGCGCAGGTCGTAGGTCGCGTCGACGGTGGCAACGACCGTCGCCAGACCGCGCGGCCCCTCGACCTTGACCAGGACGCCGAACGAGCCCTCGTGATCCATCTCCACCGCGGCGAACTGGTTCGTGATGTCACCGCGCACCGGGGACGCCGATCCCGTCCGCGCTGACTCGAGCCGGTCCACGGCCGAGATCGCCACGGTCGCCTGAGTCTTCGGCGGCACTTCCCCACCGTCCACGAGGTGAATGCGTATCCAGAATTGCCCACCCGGTGAGCCATCGTCCGTCGTGTCCGGATCGGTCCAGACCGATATCAGGTACGCGCCCGCGACCTGGTCCGAAAGGATTGGGTATGGTGGACCGCTGTGGGCGCCCCCACGTAGAGCGAACGCTGTCAGCATGAACGCCACGACGATGGCGAGGCGGGAACGGATCATCCGGTTGCGAGCCCGCGCATGTCCATCGGCTGGCCGAGTATCCAGAACGCGGCGACCGTGAGAATCACCAGGACGGCAAGCCAGGGCGCCGACGCTCTCCCGGGCACACCCGGATAGTCGCGGGACGAGATCGCCCACATCAGGCCGGCCGAGCCGCAGGCGCCGATTGCGACGAGACCAATCTGGATTGGATACACGGATCCTGGCAGCATGCCCGTCCAGCGCCAGAGCGGATCGCCCAGCGCCGCCCACCCGAACAGATCGAGCGCGGCACTCTGCGACACCGGCACGACCGTCAGCACACCGGTGAGCAGGTGAAAGCCATAGTGCGCGAGCCAGATACCGAATCCCAGGGGAACCAGCGAGAAGGCGTATCGATACGCGACGAGATGCAGAGGACTCGCCTTTTCACCTGCGGCGGCACGTGTCGCGGCGGCGGCCCCGGCGAGCAGTACTGCAGGCACGGCCACGAGCGCGGCCACGAACAAGAGACCCAGCACGACAGCCTCTGAACGAACGTGCAAGAGCGTCGCGAGGCGACTCTCCAGCGCAACCGCCGGCGCCGTCATCGCGAACGCATTGATCAGCGCCGCACCCGTAAAGACCACCGCAAGCGCCGCGATGTCGAAACGGTCCGCGAGACGGCCGATGCCCGATCGACGGCGCGAATCGAGAAGCTCCAGGCCCGGCACCCGTGTAATGAGCGCGATGTTGTCGTGCGGACAGGCGTGAACGCAGTCGAGGCACAGGGTGCAATCGAGGTTGCCGACCTTGCCGGGCAGGAAGAGACTCAGCTCGCATCCGCGCTGCACGAGACGCACGGGTTCAGCGGCCGTTCGCTGCCCCTTGATGCAGTCGAACGTGCGGCAGCTGCGACAGGTATCCTCTTCGCGAATCTGCAGCTCGGCCGGCGACATCGTCGAGGCAATGAAGTTGAACTGGCCGATCGGGCAGACGTGCTTGCAGAAAGACGCGCCCTTGAACAGCAGATCGACGATCAGCGCCGCGGCGAAGTATCCGAGGACCAGCCACGCGGTCGCGGCTGGCGCCTCCCAGATGTCGAACAGTTCGTAGGAAAAGAGCACAAGGACGAGGAGCGCCAGGGCCAGCCACTTCCGGCGGAGGCGGCGCGGCCACGTGAAGCGCGGAGGAACGATGCGCCGGCCGGCATCACGAACGAGGATCATGGGGCACGCGGTACAGAACAGGTTGCCCACCACGACGAGCGCGACGACCAGCAATCCGCGCCAGTGAATGGACGTCAGCACCGTCGAGAGGTTTCGCGGCGCGATGTCCGGCCCGAAGATCCCATGCACGACGACAGCGGCGGCGACGGTCAGCAGCCCGACCTGCAGCAGCATCCGGCTGCGACGCCACCGGAGGAAAGAGCCGACGAGAGGGAGCCGGAGGACGTCCACGGGCAAGGGTCGTCAGGGCAAGGACGCTGGCGTCTTCGCGGGCGGCACGCCCGGAATCCGGAACGAGCTGGTCAGGCTCCGGCCGCCCGGCAGTTCACCGGACGCGACCAGTACCCAGTCGCCAGGCATCGAGAGTTGCAGCCTCGTCTCGTAGATGCCGGGACCGCGCTCGACGATCGGGCTGATGATCGGCGCCATTCCGGGATGCGACATCTGCGCGGCACACTGCATTTTCACGCCCGTTGCAGGTGTGCCGTCGCTGTTGCGCACGCTGAGTTGAACGACGATCTCGACGCCGGCGGCCGGCCGCGGTGGATCGATCGTCCAGGTGACGGTGACATCGGTGCTCCTGCGGCTGCAGCCAGCGAGGATGCAGCACGACGCAACCAGCATCGCGAGCGAACCGCGTGAGCGAGCCACGCGAGCGGAGCTGGGCACTGGGGGCCCGGCGAGCGAGCGTGTAGGGGAGTCCGAGGGGCGAAGCCCTTCGGAGGACACGATGCAAACGATCACACGGCCGGCGACAGCCTCCGGTGCCATGCGCACGTGCACGTCGGCCGCGCGGGTTCGGCGGGCGGGAACATGTGGAAGTACATCGCCACCACCATCGGAATGAACACGATGGTGTTGTAGAAGAGGTGCAGCTCCACCCGGGGAACCCAGAGCTGGAGGAGGCTGGTCGGGACCGGCCGATCGAACAGGTTGTGGCCGAGCAGGTACTGCGACTGGAGCAGCAGGTGCTCGAAGTGGTGGAAGAACTGGATCGACAACGCAATCGTCCACCAGCGGCGATCGTCGACTCCGGTGAAGCCCGGTCGCAGGATCCAGAGACCCGCCAGCATGACCAGCGCGTAGCCGTAGTGGAGCAGCTCGGAGGAGACGAGAGCCGGGAAAAAATAGCCGAGAGCACCGCGGGCCTCCGGCACGCGCCATCCCAGACCATAAATCTGATAGGCCTGCAGCAGGTGCTCTGCCCAGTGCGCCAGGACGATCACCGTGAATACGCGCAGAGCCGTCTCGTGCTGCGGACCGTTGATGCGTTCGAGGAACGACCTCATTCCGATGTTGAAATACAAGATCTGACCCCCAACCCCAACCCGCGTAATGTACGCGCGGCCGGCGCATTCCTGCAAGGGCCGGCGCCCTGCCGATCTCACCGGCTAATCGATTCGCATTACTGCCCGAGGCGGCGACGTTCAGCCGCGGCGGCTCCAGACCGCTCTCACCCCGATGAGGCCTGCGACCACGCACAGGGTCAAGACGATACGGCTGGCCAGCGCCTGCGCGGGCGCCTGGTGACCTCCTACCCAGACCCACCCTGTCGAGGCAATCGTGATCAGCACCAGGATGAACCCCGTGATCACGACACGAATGACCGTCAGTGCGCTCACATCGATACCCGTGGTCTCCATGCCCGCGCTACTTCGCCAGGATCCTTCGCTGGTTGGCGAGAATCTTTCCCTGGTTCGCTTCGATCCGGTGCTGATTGCGGAGCACCTGATCCAGCTTGCGCTGATTGGCGAGGATGCTGCGCTGGTTGGCCTTGATGTCTTTCTGGTTCTTCAGCACCTGATCCAGCTTCTGCTGGTTTGCGAGCAGCTTCGCCTGGTTCCTGAGGATCCTGCCCTGATTGGCCAGCACCTGACGTTCGCTCATGTGCACTCCTTCTACAGGATCGCGGCTTTGCCGCGACGGGATGGCCGGTTAGCCGCTCGGGAGTCTATGGGAGAACACCATCCCGGACAATCATGCAAACGCACGATCGGGCGCGGACCAGGCCAGCCATGCTCCAAAACAGCAGCCTGTCAGCGCGAGGAGGCCTGCAGCATCCCCGTTCGCTCGAGCATCGCGGTGATCTCCCCCGCTGTCGCGTGCAGTTTCGACGATGAGGCCAGCAGATCCGCGGTCAGAACGGGGTACCAGTCGCGGCGGCGGCGGTCGAGGAGCCCGGCCGTGTCGAACGGCTCGATCGCGCGATCGATCCGGGCTTCCAGGGCCATCCGGTCCTGACCATTCCCTGCGCGCGACACCAGGGCCGTGCACGCGGCAAGTTCGGGACCAAAGACTGGATGGGCATTGAGCAGGAACCCCGGGGCCAGCTCCGGCCGACCGAGCCGGCGCGCGGCCTCGCTGAAACTGGCGGCAGCGAAATACAGGAGAGACAGGCGCTTGAAGAGCGACGGGGTGTCCATGGCCTCGTAGAGCGCGCCAACCACTCGCTCCGTCGCGTCCAGTTCCGCCAGTGTCGTCCGCTCGTAGTCCTGCAGGGCCGCCTCGCGATCGCCATGCGGCGTCGAGCGCTCCAGCAGATCGACCAGCCGCAGAATCCCGAGCAGCGTGAGCGGGAACCCGGTCGAGAGCAGTGGATCGATGACGCCGGCCGCCGAGGGCAGCAGCGCCCATGACGCCCCGGCGACGCGCGCGCTGCGAAATCCCAGGCGCGGCGCGTGGACGAACGGGAGAATCGCACGCGCGGATCGGAATTGCGCCGCTACCGACGGCAGCATCTCCAGGAGACGCTCCCAGCCGGCCGCACACTGAGCAGCCCCCACGGCGGCAGCCACCGGATCCGTCAACGCCGCACCGGCGCTCGTGATCCCGTTGTTGAACCGCAGGATCCAGATCCATCCGCCCGGAAACACCTGGTGCAGCGCGGCGTCGTCAACCGGATACGGCGGTGTCTCGGCGGTGGGCGACAGCGAATCCCAACGCTCGACGTTCTCGAAATGCGAGTAGAGGCCCTGGGTCCGGGGCAACCATCGGAGGGGTCCCTCGTCCAGACGAAGCGCGTGGTGCAGAAATCCGCGCGGCCCGGTCGCGTCGATCACGAATCCTGCAGAGATCCGGATCGAGCGCCCATCGCGCTCGCCTTCGAGGATTGACCGCCCGCCGCGCATCTCGAATCGATCGAGTCGCGTTTCATCAAGGTAGACGGCGCCTTCCCGCCGGGCCTCCTCCACCAGTGCCTGATCGAAGTCGGGCCGATACCAGTGCGTGTCCGCAATCTCGTCGTGCGGGCTCGCGGCGACCAGCAGCTGCCGGGCGTGACTCCCGTCGTCGGCAAACCCGGCGTGGGGTTGATGAAAGAAGAAACTGAACCCGCGCTTGAGCCCGACGGCCACGTCCGGACGCGTGCGCTGCCACGGCCCCCACTTGCAGAACGGCCGCAGCCGCGGCAGCTCGTACTGTGTCGACAGCTCTTCGAGCAGCAGGTTCGCGAGCGGCGTGGACGACTCCCCGATCGCAAATCGCGGGTGGCGTCCGCGCTCGATCAGCGCCACGCGCCGGTTTCGCTTCAGCAGCGCCAGCGCGGTCAGCGACCCACCGAATCCTGAGCCGACGACAGCAACATCGGCATCAATGTGCTGGACGGGCGAAATGGTCATGAGACGACGGGGCCCTGGGACGGACAGGGACGCAGCGGGAGGACGGCTTGCTGAAGGTTCATGGCCTCGAGGCGCGCGTACCGCTCGGCAAGGCAGCAGGTGCAGTGCGCGAACCGATCCAGATCCCACAGATCCACGAACACGCGGCCCCGGCCTGTGGCATGCGTCAGCGCGAGCGCGAAGCTGCGCTCGATATCGTCGAGCCCGGGCGGCCGGAACAACCCCGCTTTCGCCAGCAACTCGGTCGTGCCGTTTCCGGACCTGGTGGGCACCAGCGAGACTACGGAGGCTTCGCATGCAAACGCGGTGTCAAGCGAATGCAGGAGCCATGCGTCCTGCTCGGCGGGAGCGATGAATGGCGGCGAGATCAGCAGGAACACGCGCAGCGCGACGTTCCGGCGCTTCAGCGCCTGTGCAGCCGCCGCGAAGTCGTCGAGCGTGAAGCGCTTGTTCAGCGCGTCGAGCGCCTCGGGATGCGCGGTCTCGAGCCCCATCGCGACCTCGAGTGCCGCGGGTTGCCCGGGATCATGGCGGCCGAGCGCCGAAAGCAATCGGTCCACGCGGGGACCAACGAGAGCAGGATGTGATTCAACGACGACCCGGGAAAGACCGGTCAGCGCCGCAGCGATCTCATCGTAGTCGGCCTCCGGGACCGCGCGAGGATCGAAGAAACTCCCGGCGTTGTACAGCTTGATCCCGGCAGTCTGCTCGGCGCGTTCGCGCAGATGGGCCCGCGCGGCCGATATCTGCGTCGCGATCGCTCCCCTTGGAGTGTCGCCGGCAGTCGTGTGCTTCCACAGATCACACATCGCGCAGCGCCACGGGCACTCGCGTCCCGTGAGCAACACGGTCGCAAGCCGATCGATGGTGCCGCTGGCAGCGCGCTCGTCCTCGACGATCAGGCCCTGATAGCGCCAGGGATCGTGCGCCGGCCGGGAGTCGCGGCGCCCGACCACGAAGCGATCGCGAGCGGGGCCCGCAGCCGGATAGGACCAGACATCAGGCATACATCCGCTCGAACCGCTGGCGGCAGTTGCGCTCGGAGAAACCAAGGCGCTCGCGCATCGCGTCGGCCGATGCCGCCCCATGCTGGAACCGGCGTTTCGGGAAGACCGGCATGTCCATCCCCGTGATCGCCTTCACTCCGCGGCGAACGACCTCACCCTTCAGCGCATAAAGCGACGGCACGTCGTACCCGGTCAACGCCGCGAACGGGATGGCTTCGGCGACTTCGATCACGTTCGGCCTGGTGTACGGGCTGAAGCCGGCAAACCCGTACTTCACCGCTGGTGCATAGGTGCGGACGTAGCTTCTGCTCAATCCACCGCTGTAGGTCAGCGAATGCTTGATCCTCCCAACGCCCCAGCCCTCGTGATACAGCATGAGATTGTCGATGACGCTGCGGATCGTCAGCTCAGGGTTCTCCTCGATCGGATAGTCCTTGAGGTTCTCGTCACCGCCGTCGCCATCGGCAAGATGACGCCAGTCCGGGTAGCGGGCGCGAATGCCCCTGCAGAGGAGCAGGCCCATCGCTGCGCACTCGACGTCGAGGGTCTTGTAGTCCTCGAGCACGCCCAGCGTCTGCTCGACATCCAGATCGTCCAGGCGCCCTGGAATCTCCTCGAGAAACATCGACAGGTCGAGCGCGCTCAGGAATTCGCGAGCCTGTCCGGCATCCGGTGCGTTCCCGAGATCCAGCACGAACGCCTTCAGCCGCGTTGGCGCCATGCCCAACCGGAGCATCGTCCAGTACGTCAGCAGGAACACGGAGCCGCTGTCGATGCCACCCGAGAAGCTCACGCCAACCGGTGACTGCGGGTCGAGATCCGTGAGCCACTTCGCGACTTCATCCGCGAGCGCACCGATGTAGCGGCGTCCGATCTCGTCGAGATCCGGCGGCAGCGTTCCCCGCTTGGGTGTGAAGAACCGCGTGTAGGTGGGATCCGGATCCGGACAGCCGACCAACGCGAGCTCGACGAGGTAGTGCGCGGGAACCATGCGTGTGTAGGACGGATGAAACTGATCGCCGAGTCCCGATTCCTCCAAAGCCTGCTGGAGGGCGTCGATGCGGTCGGCCACGAACAGCGCCGGCCCTTCGTGGCGCTTCGCGAGGAAGTACCGCATCGGCCGGTCGAGCGAGCGCGCCATCCGGACCGTGATGCCGTCCAGTGTCACGAACGCAAACGAGCCGTCGATGGCGCGCACGCTCTCGGCATCGCCACTGAGCACGCGGCGGCGGGCCTCGTCCGCGTCGACGTTGTGAAGACGGTTCTGCTCCGGGTCGAGAAGATCGACGACGCGATCGACGGGTCGCATCTGGCGATTCTCACACAACTTTCAGCGATCCCACGACAGGGTTCGCGGTCCGCGGTCCGCAGTCCGCAGTCCGTGTTCACGGTCCGCAGGCTGCGGGCAGCGAAGCTGCAGGCCGCGGGCCGCGGGTTGCGGGCTGCGGGCTGCGGGCTGCGAACCGAAACCGGAATCGATCTACTATCCTCCGACCACGCCGTCGCAAAGGGAGCAGTCCGTGAGCATGAACCGCCGTCAGTTCGTCACCACATCGGTCCTGTCTGTTACTGCCCTTGGATTGAATCGCCGTCCGCTCTCCGCGCAGGCCGCAGGACAGGCGCCCGCTCCGCAAGCGCCTCCGGTGACGAAATTCGAGGAAATCCGTCGCGGCGTCGGCTATTTCTCGGGCAATGGCGGAACGATTGGGTACCTGGTGAACGCCGACGGTGCCATCGCCATCGACAGCCAGTTCATGCCGACGGCGGAGATCTGCGTGGCCGGCCTGAAGGAGCGTTCCCCCAAGGGCATCGACATGCTGATCAACACTCACCACCATGGCGACCACACGAGCGGCAATGGCGCGTTCCGCCCCGTCGTCAAACGCATCCTCGCCCACGAGAACTGCGTCGCCTGGCAGCGCAGGGTCGCCGAGGAAGCCGCCGCGAAGCCACCTGCGCCAGGCGCTCCAGCCCCGGTCCCGCCCGTCGTGGCGGACTCGACGTTCGGGAACACCTGGGGCGTCGAACTCGGCAATGAGAAGATCCACATCCGGTACTTCGGCCCGGGACATACGAGCGGCGACGCGGTGATCTTCTTCGAACGGGCCAACGTCATTCACGCCGGCGATCTGCTCTTTCGCCGCGTGCATCCGCGCGTCGACAGCCCGGCTGGCGCGTCCGTCGTGAACTGGCACGCCATCCTGCAGAAGATGCTGGCGGCCCACAACAACGACACCGCCTACATCTTCGGCCACGGCAAGGACGGAGTCGTCCTTGGAAAGAAGGCGGACGTGGAGTATTTCCGCAACTATCTCGCGGCCGCCCTGGACGAGGTCCGCGGCGGGATCAAGGCTGGCCGCTCGAAGGAGGAGGTTGCCAAGACGCCGGCGTTGAAGGGCTTCGAGGACGTGGCCCAGGTGAACCCGCGAATCAACCTCGCCGGCGTGCTCGAATCCGCGTACGACGAATTGGCCAAGAAGTAATGAGTCCTCGAAACGGATGCCGGATGGCAGGGGGCTCTCACACATCTTCAGCGTTTCCTCACGACGCCGCTCGGGTCCTTCGAGCAGACTGCTCCGCGGAGGCATTCGTGGAACAGCCGCTCCGTTTGCATCCTTCGGTTCTTCTGGCAACAGCGCTGACCTTCATCGTGGCCACGGCGGTCGCACACGCGCAATCTCGTGATTGTTCGATCGCGCCTCGAGGCGTCGGGGTGTCGTTCGGCCGGGTATCACCCTATCTCGACCTGTCTCAGGGAGCTGTCGATCCAGTTCCCACCGGGTCAATCCTCGTTCGAAACAGTTTTCAGTTTGCCGTGGGATGGTCGTTGCGGTTCTGAGCGTACAAGCTATGTGAGCGAGCTGGCGGACAATCCCGAATTCATCGCACTGCTCTAGCAGAACGGAGCGGGGCCGCCCCATCTTCCGGCTTCGCGGTCGAGGCAGCGAGCGCTGCCAGCGCTTCTTGCACTTCCCGCCGCGCCCGTGCTTCCCTGGACTGCCTGATCTGTCCGCGGGCGGCCTTCGCGATCGCGCGGCCGATGCTCAAGACGGGCACCCCGTAAGGGTGTGTGGACACTCCGCGGAACAGCTCGGGGGTCACCGACAGCATGAATTCGTGGTGCGTTGGCGAATACGTCGGGCGGACATAGGCGGGAATGGTGGTGCCGTCGTCCAGCCAGTCCCAGGGGGGCATCTGCGGACCCTGGATGTAGATCTGGAACAAGGGTCTGCGCTGCGCGGACGTCGAGAACAGTGACGGAGTCGGCGGAACAGTAATCGGCGGCGGCTCACCCAGCCGCGAGCGAATCCGGTCGAGCGACGGATCTCGCGGCGCCGATAGCGTCGGCGGCGTAGACGGCGCTGGCGGCGTCCCCTGCGGGTCGACGACCGAGGGGCTCTGCAGCATCAGCCCGACGAGGATGATCGTGTCGAGGACTGCCACGCCTTTTGTTTAGACGGGCCACCGTCGCCGTCGGTCTTGACCGCGCAGCGCGCTCAACGCCCTTCGACGTTGCTCAGGGCGCCCTGAGCAAGAGCCGAGGGGCGCATCGCCGTCGCGGCTGGTTTCGCGGGCGCCCGATACAGGCGCAACCGCTGCATGCTCCACGCCGGTCCGTCGCTCACCGTCTCCGTCTGCGTGATGCGCACGAACCTGGCGCGGACAGGACGGAAGGCGATCGCGGTCATCAGTCCGGCGCCCTGACCGGTGGCGACAGGAGTGCCCCACGACGCGCCGTCCATCGACGTCTCCACGCGGTAGCCTCGCGGGTAGGTCCCGACGGGCGGCGGCGGAGGTGCGATCGGGCCTCCGCCTCGCGCGCCCGGTACCGCGCCGCGGCCGCCGGTCTGCAGCGTGGACGTGAACTGGATCTCGACGAGGGTCGCTGCTTCGGGCAGCTCGATCTGGAACCACATCCCGGGCTGCTGCGGCGAGCCCGTTGTCCAGCCCTGGAAGGTCAACCCGCCGGCCGCGTTCTGCGAGTTGTGGCTCGCGGTCACTTTCCAGGTCTGCTGTGGGACGAGCGCCACCGGCAGTGACGCCTCGAGCTCCGTCTGCGTCCAGGGCGTCTTCCGGTCAACCGCCGCACGCACGCGGGCCACGTCGCCCGGCGTCACGATCGAGCCCGTGTTGCCGAAACTGTTGCGCAGGTACGACGCGGCGGCGGCCACCCATTCGTCGCGGTTCGTACCCATCGGCACCATGACGTCCGTATAGGTACGCCCGTCGAGTGGCCCGGTCAGGCCATGCAGGATGGCCTTGATGACGTAATCCTGATGCCCCTGCACACGCTGCGATCCCGCAAACGACGGCGCTTTCGTAGCACCAGCCCCGTCCGCCGTTCCCCGGCCGTCCGGGCCGTGGCAGATCGAACAGAGCTCGGCATAAATGCCCGCGCCGCGCTCGAGCGTGCTTCGCTGCTCCGCCGTAAACGCCCCGGCGCGGCCGCCGCCGGTGAGCGCGGTCGCGGGCGGACGGAGCACCTCTGCACCGATCAACCGTACGCCCCGGGCCTTGTTCGCCGCCTGAGCCTGCTCGACGACGGCCGCGAGATCCGGCGCTTTGAAGAGCGACAGCGAAAGCAGGCCCTGAATCATCACGTCGGTGTCAGGATCTTTCGCGGCGACGCGATAGTCGTCGAGCAGCGTCCGATCGCCGTTCTTGTAGATCGTCTCGCTCGCACGAACCGCCTGAATCCGCATCTGTGGATTCGCATCCTTCATCAGGTCGCGAACGAGCGCAGCGTCGAGCGCGCCCAGGCCCTCCAGTGTCCAGAGAGCATGGATTCGGCCGAAGAGATTGCCGGACTTGCGAACCTCGTCCCGCAGCGCCGGCACCACGGACGTGTCCTGCTTCAGGACAAGCAGTTGCTGCGCGGTGTCGCGCCACCAGCCGTTCGAGTGCGAAAGGCGGGCAACGAGCTGGGCCGGCGATTCGCTGAGCAGCTGCGGCGTCGCGGCATCGCGCGGCATGCCTTCGTAACTCAGGCGCCAGATGCGTCCCCGCCGGATATTGCTCGCGAGCTTGTACTGATCGACCTTGGCGCGGAGATAGCTCCCGGGCCGCGTCCAGTTGCCTTCCTGGATGATGCCGCGATACGGATCGACGATGTAGATCGTCCCGTCGGGTGCGGTGGCGATGTCAACGGGACGGAACAGGTGGTCGGAGGATCGAATGAACTCCGCGTGCTGCCACTGATACGCCTGACTCAGCGTCGTGATGCCTTCCGCGTGAACCAGCTTCGCCCTGCGCACGATCCGTGCGACCGGCTCTCCGTAGAGATAGTCGCCCTGCAAGTCGTCCGGCATCCGGTGTGCCCGGACGATCTCATTCCCCGCGGCGCCGGTGACGCGGTTGAGCGTCAGCTCTCCCGCGCGGATCGCTCCCGTTCCCGGCTCAAAGTCACCAACGCCGGCAACGCCCCAGGGGATCTCGAAACCGGGTTCCAGGAATTGCTGATGTCCGCTGCGCCCGCGATCGACCGCAGGAAAGGTCAGCCCATAGTGGATCGGTACCTGGAAGTATCCCGGCAGCCCGCTCGCGCCACCCTGAAACCACACCCGGCCCGTGCTGTCCTGCGTGATGCCCCACTGCGAGTTGTTCGGAGCGGTCGGCTCCCTGAGCACGCCGTTCGGCGTCCACCGCACGCGGAAAGCGTTGTAGGTGCTGTACATCCAGTTGTCCAGCGCCCACATCAGGCTGCTCTGCTGGTGCTCGACGTTGCCGGCCCGGCCGAACGCCGTGGTAAACAGCTCCTTCTTGTCGGCCACCGAATCGCCGTTGGTATCCGTGTATTTCCACACTTCGTCCTGATTGGACTCCATCGTCAGGACCGCGTTCGCGCCCATCGGCATCACGAACCGGGGGAACACCAGCTTGTCGACGAAGACAGCGTGCTTCTCGTACACGCCGTCGTTGTTCGCGTCTTCGTGGACCGAGATCCGGCCGACTGGCGCGAGCTCGCCGGTCGCGTCGGCGTCCTGCATGTAGGCACGAATCTCCAGCACGAACATCCGGCCGTTGCCGTCGAACGCGATCTGCATCGGCTCTTCGATCTCCGGCTCGGTGAGCACCGGCTCGAGCTTGTAGCCGGGCGGCAACAGGAATCGCTTCTGCTCCTCCGCCGGCGAGACTGCCGTGATCGGATCTTTCGGCGAGAGATCGGCTCCTTGGAACCGGTCGTCGTCTCCTTGCCCGCGGCCCTGCCGACCACTGCCCTGCGCGGGTGTCGCCACCGGAGCCGGCGTCTGCGCCGAAGACTGGACACCGGACTGTCCGGGAGCCGGCGTCTGTGCCACCAGCGTCAACGACGCGATCATGGCGGACGTGCCGAGGGTCAACGAGAAGTGCGGGAAACGACGCGAGCGGAAGGTCATGTGGGTCCCCATAGACATCTGATACGGGGTCCGGGGTCCGGGGTCCGGGGTCCGGGGTCCGGGGTCCGGGGTCCGGGGTCCGGACGCCGGTGGTATTCAGGGCCAACAGGCGCAAAATCCAGCAGCGGTTGCCTCTGAATACGCGGGCCTCCGGACCCCGGATCCCGGATCCCGGACCCCGGATCTCAGAACTGATACCGAATCTGCACCTGCACAGTGCGCGGCGCCATGTACCCATTCGCGACGCCGAACCCGGCGTCGCGCGGACGCGTTCGCGACGTGATCAGATTTCCGCTCGAGTCGTACGGCAGGTTCGTGATCGTCACCGGATCGGTCGGGTTCGACAGGTTCATCGTCGTGTTGCGGCCGGTGATTATCGCCGCGTTCGGCGCATTGAACATCTCGACGCGGAGTTGCACCACCTGGCCGCGCCCCAGCCGGATGTTGCGGGCGATCGAGAGGTCGAGCGCGCTCTGGAAACACCCCTTCACGTAGTTGTTGTCCGACTCGAGGCCAACGCTCCGGACGAGGGGGCCCTGGAAAGCGGACGCGTTGACCTGACGGTAGATATCGTCGGTGCAGCCCGAGCCGGGATCGCTGACGACCCGCACCCGCGCGGCGTAGTCGGGTGAGCCGGTGAGGTTCACGTTGCTCCCGCCGCTCTGATAGCTGAACCCGATCTGGTACGGAGCGGCCGTAGTCGCCGACCAGATGCCCGAGAGCTGCCAGTCGTTCAGTATGGCGCCGATCACCCGCATCGTCGAGCCCGAGGCTCTCACGTCGGGCAGGTCCCAGATGAAGTTGCCCTTGATCGTGTGGCGGATCGGATCGGTCTGGAATAACGCATCCGCTTCCTCCTGATCCGCGCGATACGAGAAGGAGCCGTCTGGCGCGTGCTGGAGCCGCGCGTTGCTGTTCTGATGGTCGTAGAGCGCGATCGTGTCGATGAAGCCGAACGCCAGACCGCTGGTGAAGCGGCGCTGGAAGGACAGGTTGATGCCGTGGTACGTCCGCCACAGCGTGGACATCCGGCGCGTGATCGTTCCGAAGCCGAGAAATCCCCGCATCTGATCGCTGGCCAACGCACTGGCCCCTGGCGTCGCGCTCAGGGCGAGCGTCGGGTCCTGGTTCTCCGGCAGAAACGCGGCGCCAAAGTCCACCGCGTTGATGTTCACGGCCTGCGGCGTGTTCCAGCTGTGCTGACCCGTGTACGCGACATCGAGCGAGCTCGACCAGGGGAGTGCCATCTGCACGCCGCCGTTCCACTGCCAGGATGACGGGATTTTTGCGTCGTACTGGTAAACGTTCAGCGCCGGGGCGCCGGTGGTCGGGATACCGCTGCTCAGCGACTGCAGTTGCGCGTAGCGAACGGTCACGTTCTGTACCGCCGGCGGATTGGTGACCTGGGCGTAGATGTCGTTGCCGTTCGGGCGGTCGTAGAACAGGCCGCCGCCACCGCGGAAGACGAACTTCTGGGCCCCGGTCAGGTCGTAGGCCATCCCGAACCGCGGCGCGAGCGCGAGGCTTGGATACGTATACGTGGTCTTGCTGATCCCGTCGCCGGAAAGGAACAGCCCGTTCAGCGTATTACCCGTGTTCGGCACGATGGTGCCAATCGCCGCCGCAGAGACAGGCCCGAGGAGCTGCCCGGTGATGGGGTTCTTCGCCTGGCGATTGCTGCCGGAACAGGGCATCACATTGTTCACGCAGCCAGCCACGTACAACACGGGAGCCTGGGCTCTGGTCCACTCCTCCGGCAGGAAGTTCGACGCCTGACCGAGCGAATCGTACTGAGGCTGCTGGTGCACCAGCCGCACGCCGTAGTCGAGCGTGAACTTGTTGTTCACCTTCCAGTTGTCCTGGACGTAGCCCTCGGTGTTGTCGTAGACGTAGCGGCCTTCGATGTACCGCGACAGCTGGTTGTAGGAGCTGAAGACGCCCAGGACCGCGTTGGCGAACCCGAACTGCGCGTCGATCGGGTTGCTCGTGTCGTTCGAGAAGTTCAGGGCACCAAACGTCGCGCCGCTGTTCTGGTTCTGCGACTTGTTGCTGTGATTGTTGTAGAACCCGGTCTTCAGCGTGTGTCGGCCCACCACCTTGGTCAGGCTGACCGCCACGTCCTTGGTCGCGTTGATGTTCAGGAATCCCGGGTAGGTCATGTTAGGCGGAGAGTTGGCGATGCGGTTGCCCCAGGTCAGGCTGGTCGGCGTGATCAGCAGCTGGCCGTTGGTCCAGAACGGCGGCTGCATCTCCTGCATGATCTTGTACGCGTAGTAGCGGGTGTCGAGCGCCAGTGCATCCGGGAAGATCATCGGCAGGCCGCCCAGGCCCGCAGTGTTCCTGTTCGACACGTCGTTGCGCGGGACGCCGGTCGTGCAGAACACCGGTCCCGTGTTCCCCTGTCCGAAGATGCACCCTGCAAACGCGTTCTGGCTCTGGCCGTACGTGCCTTCGAGGAACGTCGACGAGTTGAAGTTGTAGTTGACCGTCGTCGCGAAGGTGTAAATCACCGGATCCTGCTGCTGGGCATCGTTGAAGCCGGGCAGCGTGCCGTTGAACACCTGGTTGCGCTGGATGAAGCCCGAATACTTCGCTGTTGCGCGCAGTTTCTGGGTCGGCTGGTAGTCGACGCGAACCGCCGGCTGCTGGGCCAGGGCTTTCTCGACCGGACGGGTGATCTCGTAGTTGTAGCCGAGGCCGGCGCCGTCGATGTTGGGCAGCGGGTAGAGATTGAGGAGGTTGATCCCTGTCTGATAGAGACGATTGGCTGGAATCCGTCCGAGCACGCCGCCATCGTTGAAGCAGGCGGCCTGGCTCGTGGCCGAACACGTGCCTGACAGCTGCGGGTCCTTGATGTAGGGGAACAGCACGCCGTTGTTGTCGAAGGTCTGCGAGAAATCGCCGGCCCGCTCGAGCCGCGTCGGCATCCGGTAGCGCACCACGTTGTTGCCGCCGGTTCGCGGCGCGTACTCGTGACTGTAGAAGAAAAAGAGCTTGTTGTTGCCGCCGGGACGTCCGATCGGGCCGCCGAGCGAATACCCGAGGTCCTTCTCGTTCAGGGCCGTCTTCGGATCCCCGTTGAGCACGTTCGTCCGCGAGTTGGAGTTCCAGTCGGAGTCGCGAAAGACGCCATACGTCGATCCGTGAAACCGGTTCGTGCCGCTCTTGGTCACCGCGGTGATCTGCAGGCCGCTCGAGCGCCCGTACTCCGCCTGGTAGCTCGACGTGAGAACCTTGACCTCCGCGATCGACTCGACGTTCATCTGCAGGAGAATCCCGTTGTTGCCGGTGTCCATCGTGGAGATGCCGTCCATCATGATGTTGTTCTGGCCGCCGCCGCCGATGCGGGCAGGGTTGTTGCCCGACGCGACGCCCGGGGCCAGCGAGGCCAGCCCCGCGAAGCCGCGGTTGGAGATCGGCAGGTTCTCGACGGCTTCCTTCGCGATAGCGAACGACCGCTCGCCGCTCGACGCCTGGATGATGGGCGATTCGGCCTGCACCGTCACCGTTTCGGTGAGCGTCCCCACTTCGATGGTGAGCGTCGGCACCAGCAGGCGATCCCCGGGACTCAGGACGACGTTCGGCCGCTCGCTCGTCTTGAACCCGTCCATCGTCACGCGAACCGTGTAGGTGCCGGCGGTCACGTTCGGGAAGACGAAGTCACCCGCGCTATTCGTCTGCGTTTCGGTCGTGGTGTTTCGCACCGGGTTCACGAGGGTCACGGTCGCACCAGGCACGATCGCGCCCTGCGCGTCCCTGACCGATCCACCTATCGTTCCGGTTGTGATTTGTGCGGCGGCGGGGCTGACGGCAAGCGTGCCGACGGCAACCCAGGCGGCCACCGACGAGATGAGGGCTCGCGCGAACATATCCTTCCTCCCTCTGACAGTGCAGCGGCTCAGCGGCTGTGAAGAACAACGCGTAAGGCTGCGCAAGTCTACACCTCGGACGAGGAAGACGCCGGCAATTGGGGCGGATGCGCCTGGCAGCCGTCGAGGTTCGTGGTTCCGAGTGAGTCTACAAGGTGTCGATCGCGGTGGCATTCAGAACGTTCGAAGCTGCCTCCGGAACCATGAACCCGGAACCGAACCCGGCACCCGGAACCGCTCGGGAAACTTGACACCGCCCTGCGAACACGCGATTGTGTGTGGCTTCTTTTCGACCAGCAGCGGCAACCTTCGCCGGCTGTCCGACCGCGTGAGGGGATTCTGCCGCGCCGACAGTGGGGGGGGGCGACATGAACAGGACGATACGGAGTGTCATGTGTGCGCTCGCGACCGCGCTGGCGATTGCCGCCGGCGGGGGGAGCCATATCGGCGTCGAGGCGCAGGGCGTCGACGACGGCGACACTGACTTGTGGTTCATCGAGCTGAACGATTCCGTTGATGCGTTCCGCACGCAAGCGCGGGCCGCGGGGATCGCTTATTCGGAGCGGTTCGTCTACCAGCGCATCTGGAAGGGACTGTCCGTCCAGTCGTCGTCCGGCGCCGGGTCTCTTCTTGGACGACTGTCTTCGGTGAGGGCGATCTATCCGGTGCTCAGCCTCGATGTCGGTCCGGTGGAGCCGGCCAATCCCGAGCTGATTCACGCACTCGTGATGACGGGCGCGGACATCGCTCAAAACGATCTCGGGCTGACCGGTACCGGAGTCAAAGTTGCGGTGATTGACTCCGGCATCGACTACCACCATCCGGATCTTGGTGGTGGCTTCGGCCCCGGCTATCGCGTCGTGACCGGCTACGATTTCGTCGGAGATCGGTACAACCTGGCAGGGTCGGGCGGTGCGCTGATTCCCCATCCTGACAACGACCCCGACGACTGCAACGGCCACGGCACCCATGTGGCCGGCATCATCGGCGCAAACGGGAATCCGGAGACCGGCGGCGCGCGGGGCGTGGCACCTGGCGTGACGTTCGGTGCGTATCGTGTGTTCGGCTGCGACGGATCGACGAGCGCGGACATCATGCTCGCAGCGATGGAACGCGCGGTCACTGACGGCATGGACGTCGTCAACATGAGCATTGGCGCCGGCTTTCAGTCGTGGCCGCAATATCCGACCGCCGTTGGTGCGGATGCGTTGGTCGATGCCGGCGTGATTGTGGTCGTCGCCGCCGGCAACGAAGGCGGATTCGGCGTGTACTCCGCCGCCGCCCCGGGCGTCGGCCGCAAGGTGATCGGCGTCGGCTCGTTCGACAACAGCCATCTCGAGATGCCGTTGTTCACGGCCGCTCCCGATGACAGGATGTTCGGGTATCTCCCGGCGGCGGCCGCGCCGCCCGCCCCGACGTCCGGCACGGTGCCGCTGGTCCGCACGGGCACGACGGCGACTGCAAACGACGCGTGCTCGCTTGCGCAGCCCGATGGCACGCTGGTGAGCCCGTTCCCGGCGGGCAGCCTCGCGGGCAAGGTCGCACTCATCCGCCGCGGAACGTGCAGCTTCTACGAGAAGAGCCGCAACGCTGAAGGTGCCGGCGCGATCGGCGTTGTCCTGTACAACAACGCCCCCGGCCTGCTCAGCCCCACCGTCGCCGCACCGACCGGGGGGCCACCAGTCGCCATACCCGTGGTGGCGATCCAGGCGGCTGATGGCACGGTGCTGAACAGCCGTCTCCCCACAGCGTTCAGCAGCGCGATCGACATGACGTGGAAGGAAGGGACGGAGACGTTCGTCAACCCGACGGGCGGCACGACGTCCTCCTTCTCCTCGGCCGGTCTGACCGCAGAGCTGCAGATCAAGCCGAACATCGGCGCGCCCGGCGGGCTGGTTCGCTCGACGTTCCCGTTGGAGCTCGGCGGCTATCGGACGATCAGCGGCACGTCGATGGCGACGCCGCACGTCGCCGGTGCGGTGGCGCTGTACCTGCAGGCGCATCCGGGAACATCACCCGCCGATGTGCAAACCGCTCTTCAGAACACGGCCGATCCGGCGGTCGTCTTCAACACGACGGTCCGCGATGCCGTCCATCGACAAGGCGCCGGCATGCTCGACATCGATGATGCGATCCTGGCCACGACCAGGATGACGCCGAGCGAGCTGTCGCTGGGTGAAGGAACGACCCCGCAGACCAAGGCGATCACCATCCACAATGGCGGCAGCGCGTCGGTGACGTATTCGCTCTTCCATCAGCCCGCCGCGGGAACGCGGGGGTCGACCTTCGCGCCCATTCTCACCACGAACACGGCGGCTGTCAGCTTCAGCGCCACCAGCGTGACGGTGGCGGCGGGCGACCGTGCAACAGTCAACGTGACGATCACACCCAACACGTCCAGCGCGCTCTTCGACAAGAGCGTGTACACCGGGTACATCGCGGTCGCTGGTGGAGGGCAAACGTATCGCGTGCCGTACGCGGGCTTCACGGGCGATTACCAGAGCATCCAGGTGTTGGCGCCGGGCGGCTGCAGTTTCCCGGGCGTGTTCAAGCGGGGAGGCGCGACCGAGTGCGTGGCGGCGACGCCGACCACGCCGGCGATTACGCTGCCAGACTTCACGCGGCAGGCGGACGCGGCGATCTACAACGTCGAGGACCGCAACGATCGTCCAGTGCTACTGTACCATCGCGCGCATCAGTCGCGGCGCCTGGAGATTCGTGCGGTAGACGTGGTCACGAACACGTCGTATCTCGTGGCCTTCGCCGATTACCTGAGACGCAATGCGACGAACGGCGTGAGTCTGGTGAATGACGGCTTCACCACCTATACCTGGGATGGCAAGCAGATCTTCGCCAGTGCCGCCGGGAAACTGCAGCGAAAGGAGGTGCCGGCGGGCCTGTACCAGCTGCAAGTGGTCGTGACCAAGGCGCTGGCGGAGCCGGGGAACGCCGCGCACATCGAAACCTGGACGTCGGCGAGCATCACTATCATCCGCCCGTAGTTCCTTGTGGTCCCGAGGTGGCCGGCGGGAGTTTCTCGCCGGCCGTTGTCCCACGTCCGCCTTCTGATCTGGATCCGCCGAAACGGCCAGTACTTCTGCAAGGAGCCCGTCATGTCACTGTCCATGGGAATCGTGGAGGAGTCATGAGCGCCAGAACCATCCTGATGCCGGCCGTGCTTCCTTTCTGCGTCTTGACGTTCGCGCAGGCGCAACAGGCGCATCAGGGACAGGCGCCGGCGACGGGTTCGAGCCAGAAACCGGACCACGGCGCTCACATGGAGCACCGGTTCGACGATCCCGAGCGGTACGCCAAGTCGTTCGACGATCCGGCCCGCGACGCGTGGCAGATGCCCGACCGCGTCATCGACGCGCTCGCGCTGGCTCCAGGCCAGGTGGTCGCCGACCTCGGTGCGGGCACTGGTTACTTCAGTGTCCGCCTGGCGAGAGCCGCGGCTCGACCGAGGGTGTATGCGGTCGACATCGAGAAGGCGATGGTCGACTACGTCAGGCAGCGGTCATCAAAAGAAGGACTGGCGCAGGTGGTCGCAATTCAGGGAACCGCCACCGCGGCCAATCTTCCCGAACCGGTCGACGTCGTCCTCGTAGTCGACACCTACCATCACATTCCCGACCGGCCGGCGTACTTTCGCGAGCTTCGCAAATCGATGAAGCCGTCGGCGCGGTTGGCTGTCATCGATTTCCGGAAGGGAGCGCCTTCAGGACCGCCGGAAGAGTTCAGGTTCACGCCGGAACAGATCACGGCCGAGTTGAAGCAGGCAGGATTCTCGCTTCACGCCGCGCACGACTTTCTCCCGCGGCAGCTGTTCCTGGTGTACACGTTCGACTAATCCTTCGACTGTCGAAGAACCCGTGCCAGGGCTGGCGCATCCTTCCACAGGAAGAAACACCTGCAGGAGGGCCACGAGTCCAAGAGGACGGTTGGAAAACTCCGACCTGGTACCGCTATCGCAGCGCGTACGCCGCGAGCACGTTGCCGCCGATCGTCGCCACGTACTGCTTGCCCTCGACTTCGTAGGTGATCGGCCCGGAAAGCATCTGCACCGCGCCGAAACTGCTCTTCCACAAGAGCGCGCCGGTCCGCGCGTCGAGCGCCTGGAAGTAGCCGTCGCGGCCGCCGGTGAACAGCAGATCGGACGCGGTCGTCAGGATGCCCGAATCGGTCAGGTCGTACATCCGGAAGGTCCACTTGCGCTCGCCGGTCGCGGGATCGATCGCGATGACTGCGCCGTGCCCGGCCGCGTCCGTCCAGTTGTTCATCGTCGGACGCCGGATGTTCGGCGGCACCGGTGCATCCGGCACGGCCGGTGTCGTCCTGTAGCCGCCGCCCATGAAGTTGCCGCCCGGCTTATAGACAGATTCCTGGCTTCGATAGACGCCACCCATGTCCTCCCACGCCGACACGTAGAAGAGGCCGGTGCGCGGGCTGTACGACGGCGAGAACCAGTTCGTACCTCCCTGCTGGCCGGGCCAGGTCGTTGCGCCGGGAGGCTGGGGAGTTTGAATCGGACGGCCGTTGTCGTCGAGCCCGCTCGCCCAGTTCTGCTTCACGAACGGTTTGCCGAGCAGGAACTTGCCGGTTGCGCGGTCGAGCACGTAGAAGAAGCCGTTTCGATTCGCGAGCATCAGCAGGCGCGCCGGGGCGCCGTGCCAATTCGTATCGACGAGCACGGGCACCTGGGTTGAATCCCAGTCGTACCGATCGGCGGGGGTGAACTGGAAGTGCCATTTCAGCGCGCCGGTGTCGGCATCGAGGGCCACGACTGAGTTCGTATACAGGTTGTCGCCCGGCCGCTGCGCGGGATTGAAGTCCGGACCCGGATTGCCGGTACCCCAATACGTGAGATTCAGCGCCGGATCGTACGAGCCGGTCACCCAGATCGATCCGCCTCCGGTCTTCCAGGCGTCACCGGTCCATGTGTCGGAGCCCGGCTCGCCGGGAGCAGGCACCGTGTTGAACCGCCAGATCTCTTTTCCAGTCGCCGGATCGTACGCCGCGATGAATCCGCGAATGCCGTACTCACCGCCCCCGACGCCGACAATGACCTTGTCCTTCACCACGAGCGGCGCGAGGCTCACCGAATAGCCGTGCGTGTATTCGGCGACCTTGACGTTCCAGAGGAGCCGCCCGCTCCGGGCATCGACCGCCACGAGCCGCGCATCGAGCGTCCCCATGAAGAGCGTGTCTCCGAGAATCGCCAGGCCGCGGTTGTTCGCGCCACAGCACACCTTGAAGTCCGATGCGACCGGATGCTTGTAGACCCAGAAGATCCGGCCATCCTTCGCGTCGATCGCCAGGACATCGTTTGGCCGCTGGGTCAGGTACATGATCCCGTCCACGACCAGCGGCGAGGCTTCCCACGGCCCGAAGACCTGGTTCTGCAGCATCCACTTCATCTCGAGGTTCTTCACATTCGCGGGATCGATCTGGCGCAGGAGGCTGTAGCGGTGACCCGCGTGGGTGCCCGAGTAGGTCAGCCAGTTGCGAGGCTCGCTCACGGCATTGCGGAGGCGATCGCCGGGCACCTGGCCCGCGAGACCGATCGTGCAGGCGAGCAGAACAGCAAGTGCGCTCGTGGCTCGAGTCACAGGGCACCGTCCGTCAGCGAGACGAGATAGGCGAGCAGATCAGCGAGCGCTTCTGCGCTCAGCGTGTCTTTATAGGATGGCATCGGCGAGATCGGACTCACCGACCACTCGCGCAGCTCCGCCTTGACGAGGGACACGAGCCTGCCTTCGGCTGTGACCACCTGCACGGTGTAGGTGTCTTCATTCAACCGGCGCCCGGTGATCACGGTACCCTCGCGCGTCACGGCCCGCACGGGGCGGTTGATTGGGCGCATGCCGCCGCTCGGATCGACCAGCGAGCGCATGATCGCGGCCGGCGTCCTCGCGACGCCGATGTCCGTGAGGTCCGGCCCCGACCGGCTGCCATTCGTCCCGACGCGGTGGCACGTCGCGCACCGGCCCTCGCCTTCGAAAATCACCCGCCCGCGTGCGGCATTCCCGAGCTTCAGCGGCGGCGCGTTCGGATCGACACCCAGCCCGCCGCGAACGTACGCGACCAGCCCGCGCATCTCATCGGCCGTGAACCGGAACGGCGGCATCCCTGTGCCCTGAATGCCGCTGGCTACGAGCGCGGCCAGGGCATCGTCGGTCGACGCCCGCGGCAGGCGGCCCCGCCGCAGATCGATTCCGCCGACGCCGGTGCCGGTCGCGCCGTGACACTGTGCGCAGTTGGCGGCGTAGATGCGCGAACCGGCGGCGATGTCGGCGGGCGGATATTGGCCGGAGTGATCCTGTGCGGCGAGTCGCAGCAGGCCGGACAAGAGGATGACGATGGTCGCGAACGGTCGACGTCTCACGCCGCCGTTATACACGAGTTCAAGGGTTCAGGTGCCGGGTTAGAATCTGGCCACGTTGCGATCCTTCTCGACGCGAATCGCGTTCCTCATTCTGACTGCGGCGCTGCCGCTCGGATGGCGGGTCGGCACGCACGCGACGGACAGTCAGATCCCTGCGGCACAACCGCTGCCGCAGACGGCCGCGCTCGAATGGCCCGAAGAGGACCTGTCCGGCCGGCTGATGGACGGTGCCCATCGTTTCGTCGAAGGGCAGATTGCCGGGATGCAGGCACGGTCGGGGCAATTCTGGAAATACGACCGCTCCTCTCCTGCCGCGTGGGAGGCGTCGCTCAAAGACAACCGCGATCGCCTGCGGGAGATCATCGGCGCGTCCGATCCCCGCGTGGCACCCGCACTCGAGCGCTACGGAGACGACGAGAATCCGGCGCTGGTTGCGGAAACACGTCGCTACCGGGTGTTCCAGGTTCGGTGGCGGGTGCTCGACGGCTTGACTGCCGAAGGGCTGCTCGTCGAACCCGTGAGCGGCACGCCGTCCGCATCTCTCGTCGCCGTGCCGGATGCCGGCCAGACCCCCGAACAGATCCTCGGCGTCGCACCCGGCTTATCGCCTGAGCGTCAGTTCGGTCGACTGCTGGCGGAGAGCGGCTGCGAACTGGTCATTCCAACGCTCATCCGGCGGGACCTCATTCAGACGGATGATGCGCAGCTCGGCCAGAGTCAGCAGACCTGGCGGGAGTGGATCTATCGGCAGGCCTTTCACATGGGCCGCCATCCGATCGGCTTCGAAGTCCAGAAGGTGCTCGCGGCCGTGGATCGATTCCGCGCGCGCCGCGGCCAGCACGCGAAGATCGGCGTCGTGGGCTATGCCGAAGGGGGCCTGATCGCGTTCTATGCTGCTGCGATCGACACCCGCATCGATGGCGCGCTCGTGAGCGGGTACTTCGATCGCCGCGGGCGCGTGTGGGAAGAGCCGATCGATCGCAACATCTGGAGCCTGCTCGAGCGGTTCGGCGATGCCGAGATCGCCGCGCTCGTCCTGCCGCGGCACCTGGTGATCGAGCACGCTGACGTTCCATCATTCACCAGTACCAAGGGCGCATGGCAGACGCCGTCCGGGACATCCGTACGCGCCGAATTCGAACGCATTCCCGTCGTTCCGGCGTTTGCGAGGCCCTCTCTCGTCGCCGGAGACGGCGATCGGCCGATGGCCGCGATTTCGACGAAGGCGCTCGGCGATTTTGCCAAACGCCTCGGGTTCCCGCTCACGCCGCAGGCGGCCGGCGCTCTCACCGACCGCCGGCGGTCATTCGATCCGGCCGCGCGCCACACCCGGACGGTTCTCGAGACGGAGCGCTACGTCCAGGCCCTGGTGCGAGGGGCCGAGCACGTGCGCGATCGGGCGTTTCTCTTCACCGTCATGCCCGAATTGACCGCGCTCAAATGGAATACCGAAAAGTCCCGGCCGACCTGGCCGGCTGAAAAGTTCATCGAGGGTGCGCGGAGCTACCGCGAGCGCTTTCGCAAGGACGGCATCGGGGCGTTCGACGCCCCGTACGTGCCGCTCAACCCCCGGACCCGCAAGATCGGCGAGACGGACAGATGGGAGGCGTGGGACGTCGTCCTCGACGTCTGGCCCGACGTGTTCGCGTGGGGCGTGATCGTGGTCCCCAAGGGGATCGCGGCGGGCGAACGGCGTCCCGTGGTCGTGGTCCAGCACGGCCGCAACGGGCTGCCGCGCGAGACGATCGATCGGCATGTGTCCTTCTACAACGATTTCGGCGCGGCACTCGCCGACCGTGGCTTCGTCGTCTTTGCCCCGCACAATCTGTATCGTGGCGAGGATCGGTACCGGTGGCTCAGCCGGAAGGCCAACACGATTCGCGCAACGCTGTTCTCGTTCATCCTCGGTCAGCACGAGCGCATTCTCGACTGGCTCGGATCGCTGCCTTTCGTCGACCCCAGCCGCATCGCCTTCTACGGTCTGAGCTACGGCGGCGAGACAGCCGTACGCATTCCCGCGATTCTCGAGAAGTACGCGCTCTCGATCTGCTCCGGCGACTTCAATCAATGGACACGCAAGGTCGCCGCGACCGACCAGCCCTTCAGCTTCATGCGGACGATCGAGTGGGAGATGCCCTACTGGAACTGGGGGCACACGTTCGACTACGCCGAGATGACCTACCTGATCTTCCCGCGCCCGTTCATGGTCGAACGCGGCCATCTCGATCTGGTTGGCCGCGATCAGTGGGTCGCGCACGAATACGGCAAGGTCCAGTTCCTGTACGCGCAACTTGGTCTGGCCGACCGGACGGAGATCGAGTATTTCCAGGGCGGCCACAGCATCAACGGCCAGGGCACGTTCGCGTTCCTGCACAAGCATCTGCGGTGGCCGGCGCCGAAATGAGGCTTCGCCGGGCGGGTTCCGGGTTCCGGGTTGCCAAAGTTCCAGGTTCGGGGTTTTGTACTCGGTGATGATCAACAGATTGTGTGAGACACGCCCGGCGCTACCCGCGTGTCTCACGCCTCGTGGGGTCCGGGTGGCGCCGGCGAGCCTGCGAAGCTTCCGCAAGTTCGCGCCCGACACGGGAACAGGCGGGGAGGACCCGCGATGTTCCCGCTCGAAGCGTCGGGCGTTTGTCCCCGGGGGAAGGAACATCATCGACAGAGGCAATGGCCGGGCCAGGTTGCCGCCACGCCGCCATCGTCGTCTGTTCCCGCGCACACGAGTGCTTTGGAGGCAAGCACTTAGGCCGGCGAACACAGCGGTGATTTCTTCGTGACTCAGGATCGACCGACCAGGGATTGCGGGCAAGGACTTGTGCCCGCCGTCGCAACAAAGGCGCGCTCACGCGGAGCCCCTTCACGAAACCCACACGCGCGGCGGCGGTGGCGCTAATATCCCCGTCATGCGGCTCACACCCCTGTTCCACCTCCCGACGCACCGGCTTGTCGCATTCATTGCCGCCGTCCTCACGGGCTTCACCCTTTCCGCTCAACAGCCGACTTACGATTTGGTGATTCGGCATGGCCGCGTCGTCGACGGCACGGGTAATCCATCGTTCACCGCGGACGTGGGAATCCGGGGCGACCGGATCGCGGCCATTGGACGGCTGACGGATGCAAAGGCGGCACGAGAGATCGACGCGCGCAATCTTGTCGTCGCGCCGGGATTCATCGATCTCCACACCCATTCCGACCTGCCCTTGATCAACGACGGCAACGCGGAGAGCAAGGTCCGGCAGGGCGTGACGGTGGACGTGATTGGCGAGAGTACCTCGGTCGCCCCCCGGGACGGGCTGGCCGACGCAAAGGACTCGTGGACGGACTTCACCGGCTACTGGAAGGCGCTGGCCCGGAGCGGCATCTCCATGAATGTCATCTCGGAGGTGTCGTACAACCAGGTGCGCCTCGTCGTCATGGGCTACAGTGCCGGCGCCGCCACCGCGCCTCAGCTCGGGCGCATGAAGGAGCTGACGCTGCGCTCGATGCGTGAGGGCGCGTGGGGACTCGTGACCAGGTTCGAGAGCGGCGGACCGGCGCATCCACAGGAAGTCATCGAGCTCGCGAAGGTCGTCGCGTCGCAGGGCGGTATCTACGTGTCGCACATCGGCAGCGAAGGGATGCAGCAGGACAAGGAGCTCGACTTCGCGATCCGGGTCGCGGAAGAAGCCCAGCTGCCGGTCCACATCTTTCATTTCAAGATTCGTGGCCAGAAGAACTGGGGCACGATCGGGAAATACATCGCCAGGATCGAGGCCGCCCGTGCACGCGGGCTGGATATCACCGCCAATCAGTACCCCTACACGGCGATGCAGCACCAGTGGAGTGCGTTCTTTCCGGTCTGGGCGCGCGAAGAGGGACCGCAGCAGTTCGCCGCGATGCTCAAGGATCCGGCAACTCGTCTGAAGATCAAACAGGACAAGGATTTTCAGACCTGGGTCCACGAGCACGGTTCGTGGGAGGGCATCGTTCTCGGGCGCGCGCGGCAGCCGCAGAACCGCAAATACGAGGGCATGCGCCTGGCGCAGATCGCCAAACTGCGCGGCGACGCTGATCCCGCCGACACCTGCCTCGCGCTCATGGCCGAAGAGGGCGGCACGATTTCCGGGATGTTCCACACGATGTCGGAACAGGATGTCCGGACGGTGATGAAGCTGCCGTGGGTCGCGATCGCCAGCGATGGATCGGCGCTGAACCTCACGGAAGAGGGATTCCCCCATCCCCGCAGCTACTCCACCAACGTGCGCGTCCTCGGCCACTATGTCCGCGACGAGAAGGTCCTGACCCTCGAGGACGCCATCCGCAAGATGACGAGCCTGCCCGCGCAGATCCTCGGCCTTCGGGATCGCGGTCAGCTGCACGAGGGGTTCGCCGCCGACGTCGCAGTCTTCGATCCGGCGACCGTGGGAGAGACGAACTCGTTCGAGAAGCCGAAGTCGTATGCGACGGGCGTCCGCTACACCATCGTCAACGGGGCGATCGTGATCGACGGCGGCAACCACACGGGCGCGCGGCCGGGACGACCTCTGAAGGGGCGAGGAACGGCGAGCGCGGAGCGCTCGATCCCATAGCACCCTTCACCCTCGGTCCTCCTCGCTCCCAGGGCCTCGGACGGACAGCGCCAACGCTGCGCGCGCGACAGCGATCAAACATGAATGCACTTTGATCATGGCGGCTGGTCCTCTCGATAGACGCGCCTTTCAGCGCAAGTCGGACAGCGCCTTCAGGGCTGCGAACAGCTTGGGAATCCGGTCGAGATTCAGCAGAATCACCGTAGCGAGCAAGACGACATGAGCGGCGCCGAGCCCGATGCCGAGCCGCGCCCAACCGCGACGTTGTTCGAGCGGCGGTCCGGGAGTCGGTCTGAGCGCCTTCACGCCGAGCACGATGGCGAAGACGGCTTTCTCCAGTCCGGCGAGGTTCAAAAAGCTCAAGAGGGCCAGCCCGAGTGCGAGCGTCGCCAGCGTGTAACGCTGCCCGAGCACGAACGGCGATTCAGGGGATTGCATCAGATGCCTCTTTTCTGCAGTTCGGGAGCGAAGGTTTCAATCGCCAGCGGATCGCGTGCGATCACCCACAAGGCCGCGAGGGCACACGCCAGCGGGACGAGCGGGTGCAGCATTGGAAACGGCAGATCGATCAGCAGTTGAACGGCCCGCCAGGCGAGCACGGACGCGGCGATAATCCAGAATCGACGCGTCATCGCGCGCGTCGTCTCGTACCGTCGAAGCCTGGCTTCGACCCCGGTCCACAGGTCTGGCTGCGAGCCCGGGTACGAAACACCTTGAAAGCGCCGGGTCATCGACTCGAATTCCCTGAGCCATCGGTCGCAGGATGAGCAGGACGCCAGGTGCTGGCGTGGATCCAATCGCGGATCCGCGGGTCCCGGCATCGCCACCCCGTCGCGTGCCGCCATCAGCTGGAGTCGGACACGATCGCAATCAGTGCCTGAATTCACGACGTTTCTCCTGAAAGCAATGTCTGCAGCCGCTGTCTTGCGGCGTACAAGCGGCTCATCACCGTCCCGCGTGGCACATCCAACGCCCCCGACAGCTCCTCGTAGGTCCAACCCTCGATGTGCTTGAGGACGACGAGTTCGGCATCGTCCGGCGAAAGGCGATCGATCGCCCGCCAGAGATCCAGGTGCTGTTCCGAGACTCCTGGATCGATGGCGGTCACTGGCAGGATGCCGCTCTCCGCTCTCGTTCCGCGTCTCGACCGCTGCTTGAAACAACGGTTGCGCAGGAGCACGTAGAACCAGGGATAAAACTGCCGGTCAGGGTCAAAAGCGCCGAGGTTGCGGAAGGCGTCCACGAACGCTTCCTGCGTGGCGTCGGCGGCATCTGCCTCATTGCGCGTCAACAGTCGTGCATGTGCCAGCGCCCGCCCCTGATAGCGATCGACGAAGTGTCGAAAGGCGTCCACACTCCCGTCACGGCATTCGCGAGTCGCTGCGGCGTCGTCCATGGTGTCTGCCCTTACTATCCGGGAATCAGCCGGAATCTTCGAAAGGGAGGAAATCGGCTGCGGTTGGGGTGGACGGCTCGGGGGTAAATGGCGCAGGGTCCGGCTACACTACGCCTGTGCGACACTGGTCCGTTGCGGTCGGACTGACGGCGCTGCTCAACACCGCCTCCGCATGGACGGCGGCACCAACCACGCGTCTGTTCTTTCTCGACATCCGCGGCGGCCGCGTCGTCTCAGCCGCGCCTGACGGGTCAGACGTCAGAGTCCTCGTGTCCGGTCGGTCCGGTACGCCCGACGGGGTCGTCGTCGATCCAGACCGCGGCCACATCTACTGGACGATCATGGGCCGGCCCCGCGAAGACGACGGCCGGATTGAACGGTCAGATCTCGACGGCGGCAATCTGACGACCATCGTGCCGGCCGGCGGCGCCTTCACCCCGAAGCAGCTCAAGCTGGATGCCGTTCACCGGAAGTTGTACTGGTCGGACCGTGAAGGCATGCGCGTCATGCGGGCGGACCTGGACGGCTCGCATATCGAGACGCTCGTCGAAACGGCGCGTGGCGACGCCGCGCGGGCGGACGCGCGCAACTGGTGCGTCGGCATCGCGCTGGATGTTGCCGGCGGGAAGGTGTACTGGACGCAAAAGGGTGGCGACAATGGCGGCTCAGGCAGCATTCGTCGCATGGGACTCGAGATTCCCAAAGGCGAGGACGCGGCATCCCGCTCGGATATAGAGGTGCTCTTCGACGGCCTGCCCGAGCCGATCGACCTCGATCTCGACCTCGAGCAGCGGATGATCTACTGGACCGATCGAGGTGACGGTCCGCGCGGCAACACGGTCAGCCGCGCGCCGATGGAGCGGCCGCGAAGGGTCCCTGCGGGATCCCGCACCGATCAGCAGATCCTCATGCGCGATCTCAAGGAAGCGATCGGCATCGCACTCGATCCGCAAGTCGGACGCCTTTACGCGACCGATCTGGGCGGCACGGTCTACAGCGCCAGGCTGGACGGATCGGATCAGAAGATCGTCCTCTCCGGACAAGGCAGCCTGACCGGGATCGCCGTCGTCCAAGGCCGGTAAAACCTCTTCACCATTCCGGGAAAAACAGACGGTAAACCAGGGGATGATACGGATTTCGTCCGGCGCCCGCCGGGCGTATAAGAAACCCTGCACCCAAATCAGGGCAAGACGTTCAGCACGGACCCGCTCAATCCAGTGGAGGGATTGCGCCGTGAGTATTCGACGCCTGTGGCTGCCTGTCGCCTCTCTTCTCTTGATGGCATCCGTAGGCCTGGATGCCCAGTCGCCGACCGTCACCTCAGTCAGGGTGGTTCGTGCGGCGGCGGTCCTCGAGCAGCCGGTCGGAGACGCCCGGTCCGTCGGCACCGCTGCAACCGGGGAAATCCTGGACGTGCTGGACGAGCGGAACGGCTGGTACCTCGTGCGTCCGCCATCGGGCGGTTCGGCGCGTGAGTGGCGCACAGGATGGGTCAACGGAGTGACCGTTGAACCGATGCGGGCCGGCGCGGCTGCCCCGCCGACGCCAGACCCACCGGCGGCGGCGACGAGTCAGCCTGAAACGAGTGCGAATCGAAAAGGATTCATCATCGGCGGCGGGGCTGGCGCTGGCCTTCACCGGCCGCCGGGGTTCACCGTCTTCGACCGGTTTGGCCGGGTCACCGCGACGGGCGGCGGCACGAACAATTTCTCGATCGTGACGAACTTCGCGGTCGGGTACGCGCCGTCAGATCGGTTGTTGCTGTTCTATTCGAATCGCGCGGTCTTCACCACCGACGAGAGTTACGACGCGCTGGGCGTGACCGGATTCGGGACAACCTACATGTTTCGCCGGACGGCACCCACGGGTTACGTCACCGGCAGCATCGGCGGAGGATTCGGGGCCAACATCTATCAGGGCAGCGGGAGTGAAGCGGGCCTGGGCTTCAGCGCGGGCGGCGGATGGGAGTTCGCGCGCCACCTGTCTCTGGAAGGCGACGTCCTCGTCGTCCAATTCGGATCCAGCCAGAACCACACAGTGTACCGGGCACTCCTGAACTACATGTTCTACTGAACCGCTCACCACGGCCTGCAGCGTCGAGCGACAAGAGGTGCGCGATGACCCGAACCGGAGCTGGTGTTCTTCTCTCCTTCGTGCTGTTTGCGAGTCCTTGCTTCACATCCGATACGGTGGGCCAGGAACCGGTACAGTGCGGGCCCGAAGACGAAAAGAACGAGATCGTCAAACCAAAGAAGAAGCAGGCCGTGACGGCGCCATCGCCAGGCAAAGCGATGGTTGTGGTGATGTACAAGGGCATCATGGGCAAGAGCTACCAGGTCAAGCTCTCCGTGGATGGGAAATGGCGCGCGGTGCTGAAGAAGAACCAGTTCTCGTTCTTCGAGATCGATCCCGGCGTGAGGCGGATGTGCTGGGGCGGCCGGGTGGCGAAACGCGACGACAACTTCCTGCTGCTCACCGCGCAGGCAGGCCAGACCTACTACATCCTGGGTACCTTCAGAGAGGGCATCACGGAGGTCGATCCGGCGGAGGGTCAGAAAATGACCGAGAAGTATGACTACGTCACATTCACAGTCCAGTCGTCCAACTAGGCTGCGCGTCGGCCGCGTGGTCGGCATCGCGATTTTCGGCGCGACGCTGCTTCAGATGACGGCGTCGGCGACATCGCAACAGCAGGTCGACAAGTCCCAGCCGCCAGCACCGAGGACCTGGTCGAACGTCATGTACCTCGGCGGGGTTGCCGGGGTGCGCGGCAAGTCGCTGGACTGGGACAACCGCCTGACGATTTCCGGCACCGCGATCAGATTCGAGGGAACAGGCAAGCAGCCCATCCGCTTCGAGATTTCGACCGCGTCGGTGCGCGCCCTCGACTATTCGGGCCACAAACACGGCAATGCCGAGAAGTCAGGCGGCATCCTCATCAGCGGCCTCGCCGGTGGCCTGATCGGGTCATCGATCAAGTCCACGGATCACTACGTGGTCCTCGAGTACCTTTTGCCGGACGGGAGTCCGAGCGCGGTCCTGCTGCGGCTCCACAAGGACAACCAACAGGAGATCATCGCGGCGCTGCGGGCCGTGATCACGGTGACCGAACCAGGTCCCGGTCGGTAGAAGGGCGCGCAGCGTGCGACCGTCCACCGCCGGCCGCACGCCGCCACGTCCAGAGATCGCTGCTACTGCCTGACGTAGTGCGCGACGTTGTTTACGGCCTGCCCCTGAGGGTTGGTGCCGGTCGTGGTCACGGTCATCGATTTGCTGTCCGCGGCGACGGCCACCTTCGTCGTCATCACCACTTTACCGCCCTTCTTGTAGACATTCGTGCCAGCCGTGGGACTGTCGCGGGTGGCCGTCACCGTGTCGAACATCGGATTGCCGGTGACGGGGGCCTCCTCCTTGCCGTCGCGCAGGCTTGCAAAGCCCCACTTCGAGGGAGAGCCGTCGGCATTGACGGTGTCGACTGCGACCTTGATTCCCTTGCCCTGCGACGTCACAACTATCGTGTTGCTCTTCGGCGCCGGCCCGGGCTTATAGGTGGACTTGGCCACATCCAGCTTCCAGGTGCCCACGACTGGATCGTTGGCCTGCGCTGCCATCGAGACCACTCCGAAGGCAAGCGCACCAAGGATCACGCCGACCAACCGTCCTGATTGAAACCGCATCGTCTCCTCCTGTTGATGCGGAGGATACACCGGACGGATGAGGTCGGACCATCGCGATCGAGAAACGGTGCGAATCGTCGCGGCATTGCCGTTGCTCGAAGATCCCACACGCGCCAGTGTCGGTGCCAAAGGGGTGGTCGATGAAACCTAGAATCTTCTTGTTGGCCTTCGCGCTTCCACTTACTGCCGTTTCCGGAGCCAGCGCTGATCCAGTCACGATTACCAGCGGATTCCTGTTGACTGAAGGCTGGAATGTCGTCAGCCGCCCCTCGACTGTCAGTGGAACCGACGGGTTCCAGATGACGACGACTCTGGCGATCGGTGGCGGCTCCGGGAGGATCGACCCGATCGGATTCTGCATGGGGGAGAGTGAGTGTGCGCCCGGCAAGCAAGTGGGCGTGGGCGGTTATCTCGACGCGTTCGACGGTGGGCTCATCAATACCCACCTCACCCTGAATGGCAGAGAGTACGACGTGCAGGGGTTCGATACCTCCCTCGTCCTGCGTCCTGAAGGGTCCTTCACCGTGCCGGAATTCGGCGCGTCGGACATGGTCGTCATCACCGCGCCGTTCACGCTCTCGGGATTCTTCTCCGACCACATCCTTATCGAACAGACGCAGATCTTCGGGCGGGGAACGGCATCGATCACCCTGACCCGTCCCACCAATCCAGAGTTGTCCGGCTGGATAGGGTCGAGCGTGCGGTACGACTTCGCCAGTCCTGAGCCGGTCCCCGAGCCTGCCTCGATGCTGCTGTTTGGCTCAGGCCTTGCCGCGCTTGCCGCGGCGAGGCGGCGGAGGCGTTCTTCGGCCTGCGTGCGGTGACCCGGTCGTCACGAGGGCACACAGGCATCCGCATCAGACCCCTGCCACACGGATAGAAACGCCGGGACAGTGAATTCGGCCGCGGCAGTTCAAACCCTTTGAGCTGCCGCGCCGTCTCAGTGCCGAGGTGTATACCCGCAGGTATAGACCTCGTCCACCTTCGCTGGTCGCGGAGAATGCGCTCGACCAGCTACGGCGAGATCTCGCCGTAGCGCGTGCGATCTTCAGACGCGCGGAGGCGGGGAGGAGCGATGCCCCGAGCCCGTCCCGATCCACCGCCGCTGCCGCCGCACTGGTTCCAGATCCTGCTCGCCCTTGCCGACCGCGATCTGCACGGCCTCGGAGTGATGCACGAAGTACTGGAACGTACTGGCGGGCACATGCGCCTGTGGCCGGGCATGCTCTATCGCAACCTCGAACGGCTGGTGGCCGAGGCGCTGGTCGTCGAAATCGACGCGCCGCCGTCGGCCGAGCCGGGCGGCGGCCGTCCGCGATATTTCCGCATCACCCCCGCGGGACGCCGCGCGTGCGCCGCGGAGGCCCGGCGGCTCGCCGGGTTCGTCGCAGTGGCGCGGCAGAAGAAGCTGTTGAAGGCGTGACTGCATGGATCCGTCACGCTGGCTCGCCCGCGCACTCCTGCGCCTGTATCCGGCCGACGTCCGCCACCGGACTGGCAGCGATCTGGAGGCGGCGTTTCTGTACTGCGTGGCTCGCGAGCGCGAGCAGTACGGCCGTGCCGGCGTCGCGTACGCGTGGGCACACCTCGCCGCCGACGCCCTTGCGACATCGGTGCAGATGCGCCGCGATGCCCGGCGCCTGCGAAGAATTACCCGGCAGTCCACGTTCAACCCACCGGAGGAAGGAATCATGAGCCGCTTGTCGCAGGACGTTCGCTACGCCGCCAGGGGCATGAGACGCTCTCCGCTGTTCAGCACGGTCGTCGTGTTGACTCTCGGCCTCGCCATCGGGGCGACCACCGCGGTCTTCACGATCGTGAACGCCGTTCTGCTGCGGTCGCTTCCCTACCGCGATCCGGGAGGCCTGGTACTCTTCAACGAGCGGATCGGCACGATGGCCCCCGGCGGCTTCTCCCCTCCGGACTACGTCGCCTTCCGCGATCGGGTGACCAGCCTCGAGTCGATCGCGGCCTATCGGAATCGCGAGTACGAGTTATCGGGTATCCAGGCGCCCCAGCGGATCACCGCCCTGCGTGCCTCGGCGTCGCTGCTCAATCTGCTCGGCACGAGCCCGGTCATCGGGCGAACGTTCACGCAGGCAGAGGACGAGGGGGGGACGCGGGTCGCGATCCTTTCCGCTCACCTCTGGGCGCGGAGCTTCGGCAGGGATCCAAACGTCATCGGCCGGGCCGTGATGCTGGATCGCCAGCCCTACGAGGTCATCGGCGTCCTGCCCGACACGTTCGTTTTTCCCAGCCGCGGTCCCCTGCTGAACAATGTACCGGCCGATGTGTTCATCCCGATCAGCTTCACGCCAGCCGAGCGCCGGGGGTTCGGCAGCAATTACAACAACAGCGTGATCGGCCGGTTGAAGCCGGGGGTCGCGGCGGAGCGGGCGGCCATCGAGGCGCGCGATCTCGTTCGCGCGAACGCCGTGGAGCTGTATCCGGCAGAACTCGGCGGCCTCGGGAGCGTAATCAGCGCGTCGGGGGCGCCGCTCCGCGACGAAGTTGTCGGCCGCGCGCGCACGCTGCTGCTCGTCGTCTTTGCGGCGGTCGCGCTGGTGCTTCTCATCGCCTGCGCCGACATCGCCAGCCTGATGCTGACGCGCGCCCTGTCACGCCAGCGCGAGATGGCGGTGCGGGCGGCGCTCGGCGCAGGCCGCAGCCGTGTCGTCGGGCAGCTCCTCGTCGAGTCCAGCATGCTCGCGTTCGCGGGTGGCGCGCTTGGCGTCGGCCTCGCGCAAGCGCTCGCACGCGTGCTGGTCTCGATGGCGCCGGCGTCGATCCCGCGGCTCGGGGACGTCACGATCGACGCGCGGATCCTCGCATTCAGTGCCGCCGTGTCACTGCTGACTGCGCTGCTCTGCGGCCTGTTGCCTGCCCTCGAGCTCTCGCGGCCGGCGGCGGCGGACGCCCTCAAGGAAGGTGGCCGCACCAGCTCACCGGGGCGCCGTCAGCGCCGGATGTTCGGAACCCTGGTGGCGTTGCAGGTTGCTGTTGCAGTCGTGCTGCTCGTGGGCGGCGCCCTGCTGTTCCGGAGCTTTTCCCGCCTGATGGCCGTCGATCCCGGATTCCAGGGCGAGCGCACCCTGACGCTCGCAACGAGCCTGCCAGTTGCCGGATATCCAACCGGTGCCGATGTCCGCGGGTTCTACACGCGACTGATGGAACGTGTCGCCGGGATTCCTGCCGTCGCTGCAGCCGGCGCCTCGACCGACCTGCCGCTGGGCATCCGCGAACGCCGCGCGTTCGCGATCGAGAACGAGCGCGAAACGACGCGTGAGCTCCCGCATAGCGTCGCGAACGAATGGGTGATCGGCCAGTACTTCGACGCCCTTGGCATCCCCTTGAGGCGCGGCCGCCTCTTTACGCCGCAGGACGACGGCGGCGCGGAGCCCGTCGTCGTGGTCAATGAAACGATGGCTCGCCATTTCTGGAGCGGTGACGACCCGGTCGGTCAGCGTGTCGCGTGGGGGAACAACACGCAGCACGGTCGGTGGATGAGGATTGTCGGTGTCGTCGGTGACGTGAAGCAGGGCGCGCTCGATACTGAAACCGTCCCGCAGATCTACACCGCCTGGCTCCAGGCCGGCGATCGCATGCTCGGCGACAACGTCGCTGGCGTCTTCCGGTCGCTGCGTCTCGTCGTCAAGACACAGCTCGACCCATTCGTGATGGCGAAGACGATCCAACAGGAAGTGCGAGGGATCGATCCTGCCCTGCCGGTGACCGCCGTCCAGACGATGGCGGATGTCGTACGGACGTCGGCGGCGACGCCGCGATTCAACACGCTGCTCGTGGGTGCCTTCGCGCTGCTGGCTCTGCTGCTCGCCGGCATCGGCATCGCCGGCGTGCTCGCCACGTCGGTGTCAAGCCGCACGCAGGAACTTGGAGTACGGCTCGCGCTTGGCGCCCGGCCGCGAACGCTGCTGGCGATGATCCTGCGCGAGGGGATGGCGCTGGCCGTGATCGGCCTCGCCGTCGGATGGCCCGCGGCGTGGATGTTGTCGCGAGTGATGGGATCGCTGCTCTTCGAGATCCACCCCCACGATCCCCTGGCATTCGCGGGAGCGGCGGCGCTCATGGCTCTTGTCGCGGTCGCAGCGAGCGGTATCCCCGCGTGGAGAGCCACGCGCGTGGAGCCCATCGCGGCGCTGCGCCACGACTAGTGTCGCGTCCCCGAAAGTCCTGCTAACACCGAGGGCGGCGATGCGCCGGACCTATCGCTGTCGCGCCTATGGCTCCCACGGCGTCGTGACGTCGTAGCTGTTTCCGAGCGTGTCGCGGGCGGTCGTCTTGATCTGCTTCGCGGCGTAAGACCCAGGATCGAACAGCGTCCCATCGTCGCTGCGGAAGTCCGCGAACGGTACTTCGCGCGTCGCGCCGGCGTCGACCGTCGGGAGCGTATACGCGAACGTCGGTCCGCTGTCGCGCCCTTCGATCACCAGCCGGATGTTGAGCAGCGGCCGTCCGGCCCGGTTCTCGACGGTGATGCCTCGCTCGGCGCGGGCGACCACGACAGACGAGACCCCGTTCGTGGTCCCCACGGCTGTGTCCACGGCAGCGTTGCTGCAGGCGAGCTGACCGATCAATGCCAGTGCGAGAAAACCAGTGGACCGGTTCATCTTCGTTGAGTCTCCGCAGACCCGCAGGAGTCGCATACTTGACGGGCTCGCGCTCGTCCCGGGTCAGACCAGAAGCTCGCCAAAGAACTCGTTCACCATCCGGCGATCGGGATCGACGGTCCGCAGCCAGTTGCACAAGGTCGTCCACCGATCGCCATAGGCGGCCACGACGTGCTCGCGTTTCACGAAAGGGCTCTGGTTGAGCAGCGGAACACCACCACGCGCGTGCGCCCATTCGTTGAACGCCTGCAGGAACTTGTCCCAGTTGGGCCGGTCCTTCTCACCAGGCGAGTGAATGGGATCGAGCGACAGGATGTCTCCGTCGTAGCTGTAGGACAGCAGCGAGCTCGTGTCCTTGTGAATGAAGTAGGAGCCGAGCGGCATGTTGCAGCGGAATCCGTGCTGCTTGTAGTAGGCGTCGGCCCAGGCGACGTAGTCGCGAAGATTGCGCGCGTAATCGGCGCGAGGGAACGCCCAGAACGTGAAGACATATCGGGCCGACATCGGCGTCTTGGAGTAGTTGACGGTCTTGTCCGGCGCGTGCAGCGTGAAGCCGCCACCCGCGCTCAGCAGGCGGTAGAAGCCCAGCTCGATGCCGCTGCCCACGTCTTCGCCCAGCGTGCCGAGCGGAGTCCCGCCCAGGTGCTCGCGGATCCCGCGCCCGACGAAGGCGGCGAGGAAGTTCCAGCCGAACCGGCGTGCGTTTCCCAGCCATTCGTGTTTCAGCTCGGAAGCGGCATTCCGGGTCTGCAGAACGATCTTGTCCTTCAGCGTCCAGCAGACCATCGTCTGGTTGCCGCCGAGCGTCTGTTCGATCAGTTCCTGGGTCAGCTCTTCGACTTCGTGCACGTCGTAACTGAACCTGATGATCTCGAGCGGCTTGAGCTTGAACGTCACCTCGTAGACGATCCCGGCAAGCCCATAGCTGGCACGAATGAACGGCAGCAGGTCGGGATTCCTGTCGAGAGAGGCTTCCTCGAGTGACCCTGACGGGCTGACCCACTTGATCCCGGTCAGATAGGAATTGACCTGGCCCAGCTCGACTCCGTCGAGACTGTCCTTCGTCTGGCAGCACGCCGCGGAGCCGAGTGTCAGGTTGCCGATCTCGATGTTGAGCATGAACTGGAGGTTCAGCTTGCGCAGCGCGGCGGCAACCTTCACCAGTTGTGCCCCGGCCTGCGCCGTGACCGTCATCGCCTCGGCGTCGATCCTGAGGACCTTGTCCATGCCATCCATGTCGACGATCGTGCCGGTCGACGACGCGCACGGAGTCAATGAGTGATAGCTGCCCATCGCCCGGACGGGCCCGGGGTATTTGTTCGTGTCGCGCAGAATCTCCTGCAGCTCACCCACCGTCGCCGGCCGGGCGACCACCTGCGGAGTCGAGACGATGCCGCCGTCGTAATTGGTGATTGATGCGGGCATAAGCCTTCTTTCGGCCGATGAGTGCCAGTGGCGTGTCCGAGAAGCCGGAATGATCGGCCCGCGGCAACCCGTTGTCAATCACAATGGCGGAGCAGCTCATTCGCCAACGGTCGCCGGAGAAAACTGCCGCGCGCCGACGTCTAATAACCACGTAGACAATCCAGCTACTCAAGGAGTACGACGATGCGACCTGGCGATCCCGAGCCGCAGGGAAATGAGTATGCGGCACAAGCTGATCCATTCGTCCTGACTCGAGACGACGAAGCCGACCCTGAGGTCCACGTGTTCGGCAACCGCGTCGTCTGCGAGACCGATACCCGCGGGCATGCCACTCCCCGGAATCGAGCGCTCGTCGAGATCGTTCTCGATTCGTCAGAGGGCTTCATCCCACTGTGGGCCCCCAACACGACACTGCGCTGGCGGTTCCAGGAGCGATCGATGCGGGTGTTCCGGAATCCGGAGCTCGCCAAGGCGCGCATCGAGCAGATGCTGGGAGAGGCGGTCCTGTCCTGGGGCAACGCGGCGCCGGTCAAGTTCGCGAAGCGCCAGGATGCCTGGGACTTCGAGATCGTGGTCAGGGAGGCCGATCGCTGCAACATCAACGGCTGCGTGCTCGCGAGCGCCTTCTTCCCGGACGCCGGCCGGCACGAGCTGGTGATCTATCCGAAGCTGTTCTCGCAGAACCGGAGCGAGCAGGTCGAAACGCTCGTCCATGAGATCGGTCACGCCTTCGGCCTGCGTCACTTCTTCGCGAACGTCAGCGAAACCGCGTTCCCGAGCGTGGTGTTCGGCACCCACGAGCCCTTCTCGATCATGAACTACGGCAACAAGAGCGTCCTCACTGATGCCGACAAGGCCGATCTGAGGCGGCTGTATCAGTCCGCCTGGAGCGGGGCGTTGACGCACATCAACCGAACGCCGATCAAGTTCGTCAAGCCGTTCCACATCGGGGGCGCCGCTCCGAACGTCATGATCGCCGCCGCCGAGGCGCCGGGCGTCGTGGACCCACAGGGCACGGTCAGATACGTGCCCGGGGCGTGACGACAAGGCGCGCTGCTGCGAGTTTGACGTCATTGCGGAGTGAGGTGTCCGGCGGGCGCCTCACTCCGTCGGTTGGCGAAAGCGCGAATCGCAGTAGAAAGCCGCGATTCAACAGAGCCCATTCGAGCGGCGTTCGCCCTCACGCTGCCATCGTGTCCACGGTTGCGCTTCGCGCTCGAACGACGGGGCGACGACACGACGACACGACGTTCCCTCGCTGCGCCTTCGGCGCATAAACACAAAAAGCGCACAAAGCTCACAAAGACCACAAAGTCGGGGCTGAATATCGGCGGCTCTGCCCGCTGACGTCGACGTCGGCCTTGCGGGCCGACGTTGGCAGGAGTGAGGAACGAGCGCCTCACAAGCCGCCGGAACAACGACCAGCGGCTTGTGAGGCGGTCGTTCCTCTCTCCTGCCACCGCGCAAAGCGCGGCGACGTCAGCGGTTGCAGCCCGCCGAAGAGACTCACAGGTTTTCTTCGTGTGCCTTTGTGAGCTTCGTGTTCTTCGTGAAAACGCGCCGAAGGCGCGACCGTGAACGTCGTGGCGTCGTCTCGTCGTCCCGTCGTGGATGCGGCCGAAGGCCGCACCTGCCGAAGACAGCGTGAGGGTGAACAGGCGCCGGTCCATGCTGGCGGTCGCGGAACGAGAGATAGGCGGGAGATCTGTTCTCGGGATCGATCGGCCGGACGTCCGATCGAAGACAATCCTCCCGATGCAGGCGCACCGCGTTGGCCGAATCGCCTTTGTCGCCCTGGCTGGTCTTGCGGCGGTCGCTGCGGTCGCCTGGAGCACGGGAGGTGGTCATGAGCCGACGCCAACCCCGCCAGGGTCCTTCGCGTTCGCCGCGCTCGGCGACGCGCCTTACAACCCGTGGGAGCAGCGGCGGTTCAGGCTCCTCCTTCGAGATATGGACGCGCACGATCTGAGCTGGGTCCTTCACGTCGGCGACATTTTCGACCGTCCCTGCACGGACGACCAGTACCGAACCGCGCTCAACCGGTTCAACGGCCTCCGCCATCCCGTGATCTACACGCCCGGCGACAACGAGTGGACCGATTGCTGGCTGCCGGGCTCGGGCGGGTTCGCGCCGCGCGAGCGACTTGCCACCTTGCGCAAGATCTTCTTCGGTGACCCGCACCAGAGCCTTGGCGGCAGGCGCGTTCCCCTCCGAACACAGGCCGATCACCGGGAATTTCGTGAGTTCGTCGAGAATGTTCGATGGTCGCATGCCGGGGTCGTCTTCGCGACTGTGCACCTGATCGGCAGCCGAAACGGCTCGCGTTCGTTCCCCAAGCGCATTGCGGCCGATGATGAGGAAGTGCAGCGGCGGACCGCAGCAGCGGCAGCGTGGCTGCGCGAGTCGTTTGCGGAAGCCACGGCCGCACAAGCGCCAGCCATCGTCGTCGCATTCCATGGCACGCTGGCCTTCGGGCAGCCGGCGGATGCACGCCTGGTGTACGAGCCGTTTGTCACCGCGCTCGGGGAGGAAGTCGAGCGCTTCGGGAAACCCGTGCTCGCGGTGCACGGCGATGCGCACACGCTGACCGTCGATCATCCTCTGGTGCGGCAGCAGGCCGGACGATGGCTCGCCAACTTCACACGACTCGAGGTCCCCGGATCGCCCGCTGTGGGGTGGGTGCGGGTCGTGGTGACGCCGGGTGCCGCGCAACCGTTCGCCTTCGAGCCGCTGATCGTGTCCGGCTGGAGGTTCTGGTAACCCTGCCTTACGCTCGTCCCTGGACGTAAGCGCTTACGACCACAGTAAGCGCGATCCGCATTTTCATCGCGATTTCAGGGTCTCTTTGCGATCTCGCTCCTGGCCGTGGACTTGCCTCTCGGCGGCCCGAGGCTCTTGGCCTGGTGTCTCTCTGTGATCTTCAGAAGGATAGGAGACCAAACGTGAGGATGAACAAACTCGCGCTGGAAGCGATGTGCATCGTAGCCATCCTGTCCGGAGTCGTCCCTCTTGGGAGCTCCAGTACAGCAATGGCCCAATCCGTGACAGCACCCAAGAACCTGCGCGTCACTGGGGTCACCGACTGGACTGTTGCCCTGCAGTGGGACGCACCCAAGGGCAAGGTGCCCTCCGCATACGTGGTCCAGTCCAGCACCGGCCACAGCATGACCGTGCCTGGATCGCAGACCGCCGCGACATTCTCGAGCGGCTTCGACTACAACAGGACCTACTCGTTCCGTGCCTACGCCGTCAGTTCGAGCGGCGCGTGGTCCGGCGCCAGCAACACAGTCACAGCGACGCTTCTCAAGGACACCACTCCGGCACCCACGCCGTCCGTCTCGTCAAGCGGCATTGGCCCGACCCACGTCGACCTGGCCTGGTCCTACGCCGACAACGATCCGAGTCCGCGTTTCGACATCTACGTGAACGGGCAGCTCTGGCATGGGCAGGTTTCAGGGAGGTCCAAGAGAATCGTGTTCCTCACCCCGGGCACGGCCTACACCTTCAGGGTGAGAGCGCGGGACTCGGCGGGCAACTGGTCCGACATGAGCGACCCGTTCACGGCGACCACGCCGGCCGCCGATCCGAACGATCACCAGCCGCCGACGATGCCCCCGGGCTTCTGGGGCGGAGTCATCGACGGAGCGACGGAGGCCATGGTCTTCTGGGGAAACTCCACGGACACGGTGACCGCGCAGGAGCACATCCGGTACGACCTGTACCTGAACGGGCAATTCGACGGCGCGACTATCGACCCTTACCCGCACCAGTTCACGATGTACCTGACCCTCGGCATCGTGAACACGATTGAGGTGTACGCCATCGACGAGGCGGGAAACCGCTCGGCACCCGCGACGATGACGATCGACCTGCGAGCGCCTTAGAGTTGGTGGCTGGTTGCGTCGAGCCGGCGCCGGCGCGCAAGCGCGGCGCCGGCGCGGCATGTGAATCCCGTTTTGCGGCGGCCTCGGCCGCCCCGCCGTCAGCGCGAACTGGCTGCCAGCGGTGTCACATGAATCAACGCGCCCGGGTTCGCGTCTTCGACCATCCAGAGCGATCCGTCGGGGGCCTGCTCCACGTCGCGGATCCGCTTGCCGACATTCCATCGCTCCGCCATCTTGGCGCCCCCGCGTCCATCGAAGACGATGCGGTTGAGAGACATGGTGGCCATCCCACCGATGAGGCCGCTGCCGTACCACTGCGGGAACGTCTGCTTGCTCGTGTAGAACATCAGATTCCCCGGTGCGACGACCGGTACCCAATAGAGGACCGGCTTTGCGAGATCGGGTCGCGTATCGGGGTGGGGAATCGGCACGCCGTTGTAGTTCTGGCCGTACGACACGAGCGGCCATCCATAATTTTTGCCCTTCTCGATCAGGTTCAGCTCGTCGCCGCCCCGCGGGCCGTGCTCGACTTCCCAGAGTTCGCCGGTCGGTGAGAAGGCGAGACCATAGGGGGTCCGGACGCCGGAGGCCCAGGTTTCCGCGGGCGTCTGATTGCCATTGGGGAAGGTGTACGTACTGACCGGTTTCGCCGTTTTCGCCGCTTCGGTATCCTGCGGCGGATCGATCAGCGGAATCGTGGCAGCGCCGGTCTTGCCGAAGTCGGGATTGCCAGGGGCCGGTTTGCCATCCAGCGTCAACCGAAGGATCTTGCCGGCGGGCTGATCCGGATCCTGCGCGGGCGTGAAGCGCTGCCGCTCACCCACCGAGAGGAACAGAGACTCGCCATCGGGAGAGAAGGCGACCGCCGCACCCTCCTGACCTCCCTTCCCTCTCGGCATCTGGCGCCAGATGACCTCGAAATTGGCGAGCCTCGCCGTGGTCTCCGTCACGTTCAAGCGCGCGTGCGCCAGCGCGAGGCCGCCGCCATAGTCACCGGGCTCGGCATACGTCAGGTAGATGCTCTGGTCTGTCGCGTATTTCGGCGAGATGTACACGCCGTGCATGCCGTTCTGACCCTGCCAGTAGACCGCGGGCGTACCGGCGACCGGGGCGATCTTCTGTCCCTCCGCGGAGACCAGCCACACGGGCCCGATCTTTTCGGTGACGAGCATGCGGCCGTCGGGCAGGAAGGCGATGCGCCACGGCAGTCCGAACGTGGTGGTCGTCGTCATGGTGAAAGGGAGACTGGCCTCCGGCTTCTGTTCACCCATATTGACCTGGGCCAACCCCGTGGCCGACGCCACGATGAGCAGCAACGCGATCTTCGCCAAACGCATCCTCATGTCTCCTTGCCTGGTTGGGAGCCAGCCTGATCGTCTGGACCCGCGGTCCATCCGCCAGTGGATAGTTTATTGCCAACCGCGCCACTGGAGCACAGCCGTCGCGACGAAGGCGTCGTAGGCCGCCTCCGACGGGCGCGCGAAGGTGGAAAAAGTTGAGGGTCTGGAGTTGACGTCTCCAGACCCTCAGTGGTCCGACGTGGGCGGCCTCTCTGCCGGGCTCACCGCTCAGTTTATTTCAGCGTCAGCTTCTGCACTCGCCAGTTCATGAGCTCGGCGACATACAAGGTGTTCGGATCGCGGCAGTCGATCTCGTTGACCATGCCGAACTCCTTGAACTGCTTGCCGGCACGGCCGAACTTGCCGAGCACCGTGCCGTCCAGCTCCATCTTGTAAATCTCGCCATTGAGGAATGGATCCTCGGTCGGGTTGGAGTTGGAGGCGTAGAGAAACTGCTTCGCGCCCGGCGAGATGCAGATGGCACGAGGCGCGCCCACGTTCTTGATCTCTCTCTTGTATGTGCCGTCGTTGTCGAACACCTGGATGCGCTGATTGCCCATGTCGGCGACGTAGACGTTGCCGCCGGCATCGACGGCGACGGAGTGAGGAATATTGAACTGGCCCTGTTCGGTGCCCGTCGCGCCCCAGGACTTGACGAACTTTCCGTTCTTGTCGAACTTGGCGACGCGGGCGTTGGCGTAGCCGTCGGAGACGAAGATGTTGCCGGCAGTGTCCCAGGCCACGTCGGTAGGCTGGTTGAAGTTGTCGCCGGGAACACCAGAGCCGGGAGGTCCGGACGCACGACCGAACACTCCGCTACTGCCCAGCTCACCGACCGCCTCCAGCCTGCGACCCAGGGTCAGGAGAACCTTGCCGGTCTGGTCGAACTTGACGACCATCCTCGAGGCCCGATCCACGATCCAGATGTTGTCCTGGGGATCGACCCTGACGCCCTGCGCAAACAGGAAGGCGTAGGGCCGATCGTTTTCGCTCGTGCCGATCTCGCGCAGAAACTTTCCGGAGCGGTCGAATTCGAGCAGGCGCGGGCCACCACTGATATAGACGCGCGATGCGCCAATGATGGCGTTCGGGCCGCCGCCCTGGTAGTAGACCCACAGGTTGCCCTTGGCCGTGGTGGCCACGCCGGCCACTTCACCGAAATGGATGTCGGCCGGCAGCTTCAGAAAATCACCGGCGGACTCGAACGAGAGTTCCTTCTGCTGGGCGGACAGCAAGCCGGCGAACAGCGCGCCGGCGAACACCAGCGTGGGTGCGAGGCGTGAGTATTTCATGTTACTTGCCCCCTTGAGCTTTGGTGGGGTGCAGGATGAATTTCTGCATGCGCCATTCGACGATTTCGGTGGTCAGAATTTCATTTTCAACACTGCAATCGATGCCGTGCACCGTGCTGAACTGCCCCTGCTCTTTGCCGGGGACGCCGAACTTGCCGAGGACAGTGCCGTCCAGCTCCATTTTGAAGATCTGGCCGCTGACCTGGTGGAGCTGGCTGTCCTGGTTGTCCGGGTTGGAATTGGAGGTGTAGAGATACTGGTGCGGTCCGGGTGTGATGCACAAGGACCAGGGGGCGCCGACGTGCTCGAACACGGTCTTGTAGTTCAGATCGTTGTCGAACACCACGATGCGCTGGTCGCTGCGGCTGCCCCCATAGACATTGCCCTGGGCATCCACGGCGATGGCATGCAGCAGGGTGAACTGGCCGGGCCCCGATCCGCGACTCCCGACCTGTTTGATGAATTTGCCGTACTTGTCGTACTTGGCGATGCGTGAATTGACGTAGCCGTCGGCAACGAAGATGTTGCCGGCCGCGTCGAACGCGACGTCGGTGGGGCGATTGTAAAGATAGGGCGGCGCCGGATTGAGCTCTTTCGCGGGGGGCTCCATCCCGGTGTAGGGGAACCCAATCCGGCGGCCCATGACCATGGTCACGCGGCCTTCGGGGTTGTACTTGATGATCATGTTGGCGCCCTCGTCGATCACCCAGATGTTGTCCTGGGCATCGACGCGCACGCCGTGACAGAACACGTTGCCGTACGAGTCCTTCCCAATCTCCCGCACGTAGTTGCCGTTCTTGTCGAATTCGAGATTGCGGGTTTGCTGGGCGCAGGTGTTGACGAAGATACGCCCCTTGGAGTCTCGAGCAACACCGATGCCTTCGCCCATATACACGTTGGGCGGCAGCTTCATGAAGTCCTTCACGACTTCGTACTTGATATCGGGCGCGTCGATGGCCTTGGGGAGGAGTTTCAACTGGGCAGGCGTACGTTGGCCGGGGGGCGTCGGCGCCGGCGGTGCCTGGGCGGACAGCGTGGTGGCGGCGGCTGACAGCGCCAGGGCGGCGGCAACCAAGCTAGTACGACGTGTTTTCATGCGACACCTCAACAGCGGTGCAAAATGTAGCTCTGTGCGTATGTAGATCGTGGAGCTTCCCGGTCGATCTGGAGGTTGTCGAAGCCGACGCCTTATACCACGATTTTCGATCATTACGAAAACCTTCGGACATCCACCGCGCTTGACGGATCACGGCCGCCACATTTCCGCGGCGGCTTTCAGCAGGAGGTACGACGCGGTCGCGCCGGCGTCCTGGTGGCCAACGCTGCGGGCTCCCAGATAGCTCGCGCGGCCCTTGCGCGCTTCCATGGCAATGGTCCCCCGCATGCCTGCCTCACCCGCCGCCGCGCCACGCTCCAGGATATCCGCCAGCCCGCTTCCCTCTTCGTGAGCCTGGCGCATGGCATCCAGTGCAGGAAGCCAGACGTCCATCATCGTCTTGTCGCCGACCACCGCTTTGCCGCGCTGTTGAAGGCCTTCGACGCCGGCCTGGAACAGCGCCACCACGTCGGCGGCCGCGAGTTCCGACTTGCCGGCACACGCCGCGCCGGCGCGGAGGAAGAATGTGCCGTAAAGGGGCCCGCTCGCGCCGCCCATGGTACGGATGAGGACGGCCGCCACGCTCTGAAAGGCCGAGCGGAGATCCGGCGGAGGCTGAGCGGAGAGCTCCGCGTGTGCCGCCGTGAAGCCGCGCTCCATGCTCACGCCACAATCACCGTCGCCGAGGGCTGAATCCAGCGCGGTCAGCATCTCCCGGTTCTCGACGAACACCTGCTGCAACGCTTCCACCCAGCGCACCGCGTCCTGCGTGCTCACCGCCATTCTCAGATCCCCCATCGCAGGGCGGGCGTCAGCACCGGATCGTCCCACAGCGACAGCAACTCGTCGTCGGCCTGCACCAGGGTGATCGAACAGCCGGCCATTTCGAGGCTGGTGATGTAGTTGCCAACCAGGCGGCGGGCGATGGTGATCTGCCGGGCGCGCAGGTACTGTTCGAGTTCGGCGTAAACGAGATACAGCTCGAGCAGCGGCGTGCCGCCCATGCCGTTGAGCATGGCCATGACGCGGTCGCCGGCGCGGAATGGCGCATCCGCCAGGATGGCGTCGGTCATGTGCGCGACCGACTCGGCGGCGGACATCAGAGGCATGCGGCGCCGGCCCGGTTCGCCATGGATGCCAACCCCCATCTCGATTTCGTCGTCGCCGAGCACGAAGTTGGGTTTGCCGGCCGCGGGCGGGATGCAGGCGCTCAAGGCCATGCCCATGGAACGGCCGCAGGCATTCACCCGCTGGGCCAGCGCCGCGACGCGGCCGAGATCGTAGCCGCGGGCCGCCGCCGCGCCGCAGATCTTTTCGGCCAGGACGGTCGCGCCAACGCCACGGCGTCCGGCGGTGTAGAGGCTGTCCTCGACGGCGACGTCGTCGTTGATCACGACCGCCTGCACCTCGATGCCGCGAGCCTGGCACAACTCGGCGGCCATTTCGAAATTCAGGATGTCGCCGGTGTAGTTCTTGACGATGTGCAGGACGCCGGCCCCGCCGTCGACGGCGGAAGTCGCCGCCTCCATCTGGTCCGGAGTGGGGGACGTAAACACCTCGCCGGGACACGCGGCATCGAGCATGCCTTTCCCGACAAATCCGCCATGCAGGGGTTCGTGACCGCTGCCGCCGCCCGACACGACGCCCACCTTGCCGGCGACGGGGGCGTCCGCCCGAACCACGTACATTGGATCGAAGTTGACCTTGAGGATGTCGGAATGAGCCTGGGCGAACCCCGCCAGCGATTCCCGCACCGTGTTCCGTGGGTCGTTGATCAGTTTCTTCATGTGCGCTCCACCGGCGAATGAGCGTATCACCGCTCCCGTCGAACGCGAGATCGTTTCGACGGTGAAATGCTGACGCTGTCGCGCAAGAACGGCTGAAGAGCCTCATCGATCGGCGCCGTGCGGTCTCAGGAACGCGATCCGAATCCGGCTGCGTCCGACACGCATCTACTACCAGATTTTTACTTTCAGATTTCTGGCGTTTACGCCACGCTCTGCACCGTGATGCTGGAACGTTGACCTCGGCAGACCAGACCGTCGAACAGGATCTCCGTCGCGTCTGGCAAGGCACCCGGTATGGGCGGGGCTGGATGTGGGCCTCGGCTTCGCTCGATGCCGTCGACATCACAGGGAGGTGGGCAATGAGTATCTTCGACTACCCTCGCATCAATTTTCAGGGAACGATTCAACTGAGTCCCGGCACCGCGAACAACGACGATTATGCCCAGGCGCCGGCCATGCTGCTGCCGGCTTCATATGGCAAATACGCGGGCGACATTCTCGCGCTGATCGATTCCAAATTAGTACAACCAAGGACTTATGGAATGTCCGACGCCGACTTCATGGCGTGGGTGCAGACAGCGCACCCCTTCGACGTCGCAGGCCAGAAGAATCAGACGAAGACCGTGATTCCCGCCGAGTGGAACTACTACGGTGGGATGGACATGGATAACGTCGACGCGCGGGTAATCGGAGTCACGACGGGCCCAGGCGATATCTACACGCAACCGAATGGCAGCATGCCGGTCACGAATGTGCTCGGCGCGGCCCTCAGTTTTGCGAAGGGACACATCGCTGACGTGAATTCCGAAGGCTCCCCTCCGGCCACCCAGTTTTTCATCGACCGATTAACGCTCGCGAAGGACGGCACGACGTTCATTCACGGCAGCGCCAGCAAGGGTGCCTGCCAGTGGCTGAACTTTTACCGGAATGTGAATATGACCGCGGACGGTGGCGCGGGCGGGTACGTGTACCACGTCATCATGAAGAACGCGGCAACCACCATCAACATTCCCGGGTTCGACGACCCGAGGGTTGTCGGCGTGGTCCTGCGCTACTACCTCTACGCCTTGACGATGGGCGCGACTACCAATGACGAGATGGAAGCGGTGTACAAGCAGCGGAAAACCAACCCGGCGACGCTGGAAATCGTTGGGACTTTCGCGCCGTTGTATGAGCACGAAACTGTCTTTACGACGCCGACGGGCCGGCTGCTGATTTCGAACACGACGCCTATTCCCACGCCGGAAGGCACTCAGAACAACAGCAGCACGGGCAAGATCGCTCTGGCGCCTGCGGTGCTCCAGGTCAGCGGCGACGTCATATCAGCCGATTTCGTCGGCACCTTTCCCGATTATTACCAGGCCGGATCGCCGCCTGCGCCGCCGTCGGAAACCACAAATCCCAAGTACAGTTTCGGCGACGTCTCGCTGGTCGTTTCGTCCGATTCCAACGCCGTGGTCATCGGTTCGGTCGATTACACGAACACGGTTGCGGGGGATGAGCGGGGCTGGGTTTTTGACTTCGATATTTCCAGGAACCAGGAGGCGCAACGGGTATTGTCAGATCCGAATGCGTCATTCCAGCTCTCGTTGGGTGCTGCGACGATTTTGGCGGAGACCGATTACTACTTCGTCTCGAACCAGCAGGCAATTTATGCGGAGCAGAACGGGCCCGGATCTGAATTCCTCAACCAGGGAGCGCTCGAACCGGCCTCGGTGGCGGTCTTCTCACGCGGGCACGAGCTTTCCGCGAATGAGTGCCCACCCTTCACGGTCTGGCAGTATCGATCGATCCCGTTGCAAGACCCCGGCAACGTCGTGGCCATCTCGATGAACCAGCAGCCCGGCCAACCCATTGTCGTAGACACCAGCCAGCCGGGAAACTTTCTTTTCACCTTCTCGGTCAACAACGATGTGCTGGCATGCTTTCCGCCACAAAGCTATCTCACGTTCATGTCTCCCCCGTTCCTCACGAATGCGCCTTCGATCAGTTTACGCATCCTGCCGAACGATGAAGACTTCAGCCAGTACTACGTCGACCCGGACGCCCCGGCACCGGTGGGCAATGATCGGCTGACGTTCGACGTGCTGTATCAGAAGGTATTGCGAACGTACTATCTGCTCTACCCGGTGATGATCCCGTTCGTGCAGCTCAACTCTGAGCAGGAGGTCGCGAAGGCCGCGCCAGCCATCCTGCAGGTCACGGATTCATCGATCTGGATGACTGTCGAGTACATGCCGCGCACGCGGGACATGTCCCGCACCCGGACCACTTTGCTGCAGGCGTGGTGTCGAAAGGTGCTCTCGGCCGGTAAGAAATGACGCACGGCCAGTCGACGGACGAGGGTGCAGGGGTACGGCGCCTGCGAGCCGGCCGGCCTCAGCGGTCGAGCACCTGCACTTTCTTGACGACTAAACGGCGTTCGCCTGCGTTTCGATACCAGACGGTGACGCGGACGCCAGGCTTGATGGTGTGGACGTCGCCCTCGTACACGGTGTCGTGCCGCAGGGTCATCGCGAAGCCCTTTGGGTTCTGGCGCATTACAATTCCACGGCGATTCTCCCGAGGTCAGGGCTTCGAGCCAAGAAGGGCTGCATCATGCGTCTGTGGGCCTCTCTCTTGAGCGCGATCGTGCTGAGCACGCTGAGCACACGCACGTTCGGACTCGGACCGTCCCCCTCTTTCCCTCCTCCGGCAAGCGGCACCATCATCGGCCGGGTCATCGACGCCAACACGGGCAAAGGCATCGGTGGCGCACTCGTTACGCTGTCGCTTGTCAGCGACGTGCCAGCGTTGGAGCCCGCGAATTCGCCGGATCGAACGGTGGTGACGAGCGCCGATGGGAAGTATGGCTTTCGCAACCTCGGTCCCGCGCGTTACGCCATCAGCGCGACGAAGCGCGGGTATCTCTCCGGAGGACTCGGCGCACGGCGACCCGGTGGGAGGCGCCAACTGTTGGTGCTGGCGGACGGCGAGAGGTCCACGGCGTCTCCGATAACCTTGTGGAAACAGGCCGCCATCTCCGGGATCGTCACCGACGAAGCCGGCGAACCGATTGTGGGCGCACGCGTTCGCGCACTGCGCCGCACCCCGCCGCGAGGCCGCGAGTTCGGCGGCGAGTCCTCCGGGATGACCGATGGAAGCGGGCGCTACCGAATCGGCGAGCTCCCACCGGGCGACTACCTTGTTCTGGTGTCCTCGATCTCCAACAAGGGCTCGCTCGTCTACCCTCTCACGTTTTACGGTTCCCCGAACTTGCCGGAACTTGCCACGATCGTCACCGTGGCGCCGGGCGACGACCGCACGGGTGTGAATTTCCAGCTGACGCCCGCGTCGGGCCTCCGCCTCCGCGGCATTGTCCGAGGCCCAAGCGGACCCGCGGCTGGGGTCGCGGTGACATTGCGATGGCCGGATCTGGAACTGTTCCCGTTCGATCTGGAGATCGCGACGACAGTCAGCGGTCCGGATGGCGCCTTTTCCTTCAGCGCGCTTTCTGGAGGCGCCTACGTGGTGCGGGCAGCGGAGCGGCCAGGCACTGTCAATCCCATGCTCGAGCCCGCAGAGAGATCAAGCACGCTCTCGACGCTGCTTGGGAGCACCACCATCCTCGTCAACGGCCACGACATCGATGACTTCGTGCTGCAACTTCGACCGGGTGCCCGTGTCAGCGGACGGGTCACGTTCGAGGGTGCCGTCACCCCGACGCCCGGCCCGGTCGCTTCAACGTCCGTGTGGCTGGACCGCGTGGATGACCGTTCATCAGAGCCCTCGAAATTGGACCGCTTCGGGCAGTTCACGACGGCGGGGCTTCCGCCAGGCAAATATCGGGTGCGGGTCGGCGTGATCCCGGTCGGATGGATGTTCAGGTCAGCGATGTTCGAAGGGCGGGACATCGCGGACGAGCCATTCGAACTCGGGTCCGAGGACGTTCACGGCGTCGTGATCACCTTCACCACCCAGGGCACGCGCCTGAGCGGCGTTATCCGCTCCGAACGCGGCCAGCCGGATCCCGAGACGTCAGTCCTGATTTATCCAGCCATTCCATCCATGTGGACACCCACGGCGAGCCTCTTTCGGATGCGCAGTGTCAGACCGTCGACGACCGGGGCATACACCGTGACCAGCATGCCCGCTGGGGAGTACTACGTCGTGGCCGTGCCCGAAGAGCAGTCGGCAAACTGGCAGGATCCGAAGCGGCTTGCGGAGCTTGCACTGCAGGCCGCACGCGTTCGCATCGTGGACGGCGAGACGCACGTACAGGACCTGCGGACAGTTCGAGATCGATAGCCGGATTGCCACCTGGATTC